>Ga0183096_1001668_pt1 | contig 17891 bp, 18 predicted proteins | sample Biomet5_FD_127791 | JGI IMG/M metagenome (GOLD analysis project Ga0183096, IMG submission 127791) | Microbial communities from bioreactor (seeded with sewage sludge) at LBNL, California, USA - Biofuel metagenome 5 (version 2) (version 3) | ecosystem: Engineered > Bioreactor > Anaerobic >... | reverse complement strand
GAGGTCAAACACAGGATGTGGGAGAGGTAAAAATGACCACAGTTTTTGTTATAGGGTCGGCCACACCACAGTTTATGGGATAGCACTTAACAAATCCTCGGTCTTTCGCGTATCTGAGTAAATCTCGGCGATTTTTGGCGTGTGGGGGGAGGAAAATCATAAAGAATTAATGACAAGCTAAGTTATGGGAGTATCTATTAAACTTATTTTATGATAATCTGAGACTGATATTCTTGCCATAAAAAATGCTTGTTGGTTTATTGCAATTGTATTTTTAGTTGGCCTATTTTTCTATTTACATATTACATGATCATATAAATATTAGAATTATGAGATAACGTTTGAGTCGAAAATTTTAGAATACATTTATTTTTTTGAGTACTTTATAATGATATTAAGTTAATTCAATGATGCGTAATGTTAATGGAAAGTTGATAAAAATCAGTAGTCACAAATTGCCATTATTAGTGAATTTGAAGAAAAATAAACAAATAAAAAATTATTATAAAGGATTTTATTTGAAAAGCTAGAATCATAATAAAAGGGTTTATATTACATACTGAAAGGGGTATTTTATGGGATTAGGTAGAATTTTAATCGGCGCTTTTATTGGGGTTGGGGCTATAGCAGCGGCACCTTTTACGGGTGGAGGATCTGTGCTGGGAGCGGCTACTTTCTTGGGGTCGTTGGCTGGAACAGCGGCTGTTACTACGGGAGCTGCTGCTGTAGGGGCAGCAGCAGGAGCTGTTTGGGATGGGGCTGAAAATGATGAAAAAGAAAGAGCTGTTTTACAAGAGAAAAAAAGTTCTTTTGAAGATGGACTTAGGCAGGGAAATATAAAAGCCGCAAAAAAATTTTATAAAATATTAGAAGGTGAAGATATTTTTAAATTGGGTACGTTTGCATTGGCAGTTTGTGTTAGCAACTTGGATGGAAATATCTCTCAAGAAGAATTAACTGAAATCAATTTTTTTATGGGGACTATTGACAAACTTCCAATGTACGATAAATGCCGTAGAAAATTCAAATTAATATTGAAGAATAAATATGATTTTGCATATGTTAGAGATAAATATCTTGTGAAATTTCCTGATAATAAAATTACTCAATTAGATGATTTTGTAAATGCTATCATAAATGCGGATAATACCATTACTACTGAAGAAAAAAATTTTTATAAAAAAGTGTGGAAGCCATATATTAAATCTCGTATGGCTAAGCCAATGTGATTAGTAACCAATGATAAGGAGCCTTGACGATGAGTAGAGCTTCAGAATATTTGAATGGTAAGGAGATAGCTTTTAATTGGGCTAAAGATACTCAAAACGGTAAGGAAAGCAGTTCTTATTTTGATGAGCTGGTTTTAACGGATAAAGAAATTTATAAACTATCTAATGAGTATGAAGAAAGTTACTTGAGGCATTTAAATGAATTTAAGGCAAAGACATCATTAACTGATCTTGATATATCGATTTTGATAGCTGCGGCATGTTTGCAAACATTGCGTTGGGCTTTAATTGATAATAGTTCTTTTAGATTTGATCAAGCGTCTAAAGCGGATAAAGTACTTACCCCTAAACCTATTGAAAAAATGCTAAATTTACAGGTTCCGTATGATGCAATCCAGCGTACAGATGCTTTTAAGTATCAAAATGGTAACGTTTCAACCGGGCTTTCAGGAACTACACATAGGTATTTAACGTTAGGACATGATCCTTTGGCAGGTTGGATCTTTGGCACGATGAATATATTAACGGATACATTAACCAAAAATGATATACCTAGTTTCACATCTTATCGTGTTGAAAATCAGGTAATAATGGGGCGAACACATATTATTACCATTGCAAAAGAGTCGATAGATGTGATACAGCAGGCACCGGAAGCTTTGCCTATTGCATTTTTAAAACAAGCGGTGCATTATAGTACAGATGTTTTTACAAAAATGGGTCTGCCAATACCTATACTAAATACAATATCTCCAGAAACGTCTAAAATATTAATGGGTAAAGATGTTAATATTGATTTTTATAGTGTTACGCGAGGAGTTGCATTATCAATGCTAATAAATAAATTGGTAGAGTATTTTCATAGGCTGTATTATGCTCAAACAGAAGATTATAAGTTGTACGATGTAAGAACTAGAAAAATATTGATGTATTCTAATACACTTTCATCTATAATTAATGTTGGTTATGTAGCGGGAACATCTAATTTCACCAAATTGGACGTAGGCGGAATATTAGTAACTTTGTGGAGAATTTTTAATGATGAAAGAGTTATTAATAAAATTAAGACTGATTTTATTAATAGATGTTTGAGTAATGATTTGCAAAAGGAAGAGGACGAGATAAACGAAAAATTGGCGAAATATGGGTTTAGTGTATAATTGGTTTAAATGAAAAACGGGATATATTTAGCTATATACAAAGGGGACGGTTCTTTTTGTATCAATATTTATGACAAATGTAGGGTTAGTATGCTAAACCTACATAGTCAAATGGCTGGACTTTCAAAGAGGAGAACAATTTTTTATTCAGAAGCAGATTTTCAATTTGCATTTGCTTGGGAAATCCAGAGGCATATTCTAAAGCAAATGTAATATATGGTATAACAGGACTGCCGCTTTTGTCATAAAAAACATAAATGTATTCTAAAGGCACTTACCAAAACCGGTTAGTGCCTTTTTTACGCATAAAATGGCTTACCTTAATTGTGTAGCAATCCTATATTATAGCTATGCTGATAAAATATGAAAATGCATGGATATAAGTCTTTTGACCTAGTTTAGAAATACATCGAGGATGTACTAGATGTACTACCTTCTTGCAAAAACATTGGCCTTTCGTGTATCTGAACAAATCTCAGCAATTTTTTTATCTTTGGAGAAAACATTTTTTTTTAGTTGTTCATGTTTAAATATGGTAAAATGAAAAGTAAAATAATGTGAAAAATAAAGGGGAAAATAAGCAGTTTATAAGTTATTAATGATAACAGAAGCTAATTGAGTACTTAATAACCTGACTTAAATAGCACCTGATAGTGCCTAATTGACAAAACAGGCTACAATTATCACAATATATTATTGTTATAATGATCGATTAATACCTGTTAAGGAACATTATGCAGTAAAAATAGGCACAGGTTCTAATGTGTTGATTGAACTAAAACAAGGGAGATTTTCATTATGATGGAAGAAGAAAAAATTTTTGCTGGCAAAATTTTCAATGCAAGTTCTCCAGAATTACAGAAAATAAAACATGAAGCACATATCGCATGTCAAAAATATAATGCCATGAATGAATATGATACGTTTCGGCCCAATATTTTGCGGGAAATTCTTGGAAGTATTGGTCCGCATTTTCGCTTTCAGGGACCTGTCCAGTTTAATTATGGTAAACACACTTTTATAGGAGATTGTTTTGTGGCTAATTTTAATTTCATGGTTATGGATGATGCACGTATATACATAGGAAATAACGTGGCCTGTGGTCCTAATGTATCTTTGTTAGCAACGAACCATCCGCTTTTGGCTCAAGAGCGTTTGGGTTTGGATGATAATGGAGCGGCTACGGCTTTTGCTGAATATGCTGATGAAATACATATTGGAAATAATGTTTGGCTGGCAGCTGGTGTTACTGTTCTTGGAGGTGTACACATAGGGGAAAATTCAGTTATAGGTGCTGGCAGTATTGTAACTCATGACATCCAGGCGAATGTTTTGGCTGCGGGTGTTCCATGCCGCCCATTACGGAAGCTTACGGAAAAAGATAGTTGTCATCAATTATTCCTTGAGGAAGATGCCGAACATTTTAGGTACAATATTAAGAAATGATAATATACAAAAGGGACGGTTCTTTTTGTCTCGATATTTATGACAAATGGAAGGTTAGTATGCTAAACCTCCATAATCAAAGGGACAGCAATGTACCGTGGGAGGGGAGAATTACATCCTCTTCGCTATATAATAACGCGAAGTGAATACAATTACAGCTTTGAGAAGCTCAGTTCCTTAATTGGAGCTGGGCTTCTTTTTTAGGAAAAAATTTGCTATTTCTTGTATGTAGGTGAGTAAAAGTGCTAAACTTTTAATATAAGAATAAAGAATAAGGGGTGATTACGATTATTTGTAAAAAATGCAATCAAGAAGTGCAGCAAGGGAGTAAATTTTGTCCTAACTGTGGAACCAGCGTAGATGGTACCGCTCTGGCACAAAGTGCACCAGAATCTACGCCAAAGAAGAAAGGTTGCTTGCGTTATTTTCTATATGCGATAGTTGCAGTAAGCATATTTGGCATGTTAGGTTCTTGCATGGGGGGCAAATCTAATGACTCCAATGGTGCAACTATGGGTAAAGCTACAACCACAGAGCAAAAGAAAGCTGCTGAACCAGAAAATCCTAAAGTTTCTATGGAATTTAGAAACGCATTGTTTAAAGGTCAGATGTACAGCGATACAATGCATATGTCCAAGGCCGCTATTTATAACCAGCTAACTAGTCAATATGGCGAGAAGTTCCCTAAAGATGCAGCTGATTATGCTATCGCCAATATAAAAGCCGATTATAAAAAAAATGCTTTAGAAAAAGCAAAAACCTATCAAAAAGAAATTCAAATGAGCGCCAGCAGTATCCATAACCAGTTAATGAGCAGTTATGGAGAAAAGTTTACACAAGAAGAGGCTGATTACGCTATTGCTAATTTGCCTAAATAAAAACAAGAATATTATTGGAAGGTTCAGTTCTTTCATTGGGCTGGGCCTTTTTGTTGGAAAGAAAAGCAACAATATTTACTAATTTTAATAAGGGCAAAACGATGACATAGAAAAAAATAATTTATAATATAAGTGTAGTAACCACAAAGACAAAGGGTGAATATTTAATGAAAATATTTAGAAACTAAAAGCCAGCAGATTAGCTTAAAATAAGTTTATGTTTTGTATTGTTTGTTGTATGGAGTTACGAGTATTAAAAAACATACTTTTTATATGTATTTTGTAAAATTTAGGCTTTAAAATGTTTTCAGATATAATTATTTAGTGAATGTTATCAAAAAGGCCAGCAATTTTTTCATAGTTTAGCAGTATGAAGTGGTAGCAACGATTTTCACTATAAAATACTGGAAAGGGCTTAATATAGCTGTTTAATGGTACTTTTGCTTAAGACTCCAAAACCGTAGATATGGGTTCAAGTCCTAGTATACCTGTCATTATAAAGTTGGCTCTCAGCGCACAACGCTGAGGGCTTTTTTTTGTGGGTAAAATCGCCGATATTCACTCATCTACTCGGTCTTTCGTGTATCTGAGTAAATCTCGGCGATTTTTGGCGTGTGTGGGAATGATGTTCAAAATATGAAAAACATTTTTGTGGCAAAAAGGGGCAGGCACTCTTGCCATACTTTTTGACTGTGTGCAAGTATTAGCAGAGAAAACAGTATCGTTGACAAATATTTTAAAAAGTAGAATAATGAAATTATAAAAGAGTATATAAGGGAGGGTTTTTATATGGAATTATCAACGATTATTAATATTGTCATTGCTGCAATTTCATGTATGGCGCTTTGTTATTTTGGGTGGAGCCAGAAGAATTTGCTTAGGCGGCAAAATAATTTAATCGTATTTGAAAAAAGATATAAGGTTTATGAAATATTTAGAGGCTTAATTAAACAGTTAGATGATTTTGACTTTATTGATAAAGCGAAGACTGATGAAGATATAATCAAAGAAAGTTCTGTAATCGTTCTGAAAATGCAAACTGAAACAAGTTCGGAGAGGATTTTATTTGATAAAGAAACAAGAAATTTATTAGATGCTGATATTAAAAAAATAACAAAAAAAATTACTGATATATTAAATATAAGGAAAAAGTACAATGATTCTAGTGTAGATAATAAATATGCTACCTATGCAGAATTATTGGCTGAACGCCAAAAATTAATCAAAATACTTGAAGAGATATGCGAAATATTAGAAAAAAAGCTTTATATTGGTGACCTTTAAAAAAAATAGTCATTGCTATAAGCGTGTATGATAAAGTGTGTTTTCTTGTTATATAAATAAACATAGAAAAGCCCTGTGTAGTTAACAGGTTAGGCAATTGGAGCCTAACCTGTTAACTACACAGAGCTTTTTGCTTGATAAGAGTGTGCCAAATAATAGTGTAATACTTTCATGAAAAACATCTGACTTGTCATTTATAAAGAAAGGGTATAATAAGTAATTTATTTATAATACTGGTTTAACCATGTACCTTAGAACGGTTTTGAGTTTATCGGGTTGAGTTTTTCTAGCGTCCGAAAGATAGATTTCTCTATGGATTAAAGAGTCATTCACAAGGTTATTGTTCGCTATAAAATCATTCATGATTTTAAAACTTTTAGGTTCATCATCATATGAACCTAAATGCAGCATTTGTACTGATAATCCATCTTCCATGGTTCCGAATATCACATCATCTAGTAATGGATGCGGCTTCTTTTTCCTCACAATCTCAAATGCTTTATTTACAACGCCCGTTGTGACAAAATCAGGTTGCCTAATCATGATAGTATATAGAAGTTCATCTTTGTTTAATGTTCCGGATTGCTTTCCTTTTTCCGTTAAATCCCATAGTCCTTCTAACGGGTATACCGTGTACTCAAAATAGCCTTCAGGAATACAACCCTGTTTTGGCATCATTCGAACGGCATAAGCTAATGAATAAAGAACGCCAATCTTTTCTGCGAAAGAATCACTGTTTGGATTTCCTTTTCCTTTTAACATAAAAAATGTTTGTTTGGGGATTGTAATCACTTCAGGAATTTGCTTAGGAAAATATAGGCTTTTTTCATGTTTTTTCCATTCATATTTCATTTAGTGGTCTCCTCGTATGTTTGGTTGTCATGTTCTTAAATTTAAGCATCCAGTTTTTTAGCGTTTATGATAATTACTGAAGTGCTGGATATTATAAATTCTCTTAGTTATTCAATGAAATAAGCACGGACAATTTCACCATAATAGGCGATAGCGACATTTTTGTTTGCACCAGGGAAAGAGCTATCGACATTTTGTGGGTAGAAAGCCTGATTTTCCGGTGCTATGGACTGTAAATCTTGTTTTTGTTTGTAAATTACTTTGCATTCAAGTGTCAAAGGAAGTTCCTTGATGCCGGGGACGGAAACAACTAATGGAGCTTCAAGTGTTAGACCTAGCTCTTTAATTTTATCTGTGGTACGTCCGCTTTTTGTCCCACAGAATGTCAGGATATTTTTATCATAAGCACCATAGGGAATATTAACCGTGAACTCCGCATTCTTATCAAGCTGTGTTCTGGTGAAGCGACCTTCCCTTACAAACGTTATAAATACTGGTTTACGCCATTCAACCCCTAGCATTCCCCAGGCAATTGCCATGGAATTGACTTTGCCATCGGCTTTTGTTGTTAATAAAACTCCGCCTTCCAACCCCTGTATAATCTCTGTTGCGTGGTTCAATACATTGATTTCTCTTTTCATTTGCTGTTTCCTCCTAATCTTTATATTTGATTCATTAACTATGTAGTAATTACTTGACTGTCCAGAGCTAAAAGCGCTGGGCGGTTATTTTTTACTAATCTTGGTTTTCTTTTGTAATGGGATAGGTTGTATTTATCTCTTAGAATTCTCATGTTTCCTTTAATTTCCATGATGGTATATCCTTTGTTTAATTCCATAATATGCTGAAAGCAGAAGAAAATCAATAATTAACACGAAAGGTCTATTTTTAGTAGTTAATACTCTGCCTAAAGTAGAACATATTGTGAGTATAGAAAATAAAAATATTTTGTAAGCAAAGCCCTTATTGCAACCACGTGATAAAGTAGCTGTATTGCAACCTAAAGAATAAAAAGTGACGTGAACAAAAAGAAATAGCCGCCATTGCAGAACAAAAGCAGCAGAAGCCAATACAAAATAAAACTATGGTTATGAAGTTTAAAGCGAAAGGCTGCAGCATTAGTTATACCGTGGAGTCTTAGTGCCTGCTTTGACACAGGAAAGTATTTCCGAATAATCATCATCTTGAGTTTGGAATTGCTGAATAGATTCTGGCCACTTTGGTTCTAAATTTGTGCTAGGCCAAACAAGTAAATGAGAAATATCTTCTTTAGTATTCGGAACAATTCTAGTTTGGATCAAGACCCAGCCTAGGGATACAAACTCATTAATAATGTGCATTATTGCAGGATTTGTTTCCGGTGTGGATATTACGCCAAAGCTAATCATAATAATCATCCCCCTTTAATACAATATTATATCACTTTCGAACAGAGATGGTAGGCACTGTGGCATTGCACCGGGGCACAGAAAAAGAACCTGCGGCGAAATACCTCCGACAGGTTCAATGAAAACGCTATACCGAAATTATACCACTTAACTGAAAGAAGTACAAATATGGAAGCAAAATTGATTATGGCAGTAGAAGAAATGAGAGACCAGAAAAATGTAATAAGCTCGTTTGATTGGACATTTTTCATGTTCCATAAGACAAAGAACAAATCTGTATGGTAGTAACTTTTTTAAGTTTCAAACACTAAAAATGCCTCGACCATGCTGCCTATAGATCTTTTAACATAATTTATTTTCTTTTGCAGTGAAAGAAGAGGCAATGCCTTTTATATTGTATTAATTTTAGCAGCCTTTTTTAGTGCGGTAATATCATTGCAATGCAGCAGACAAACATTGCGTGAATCATCCCAATGTATTTTTGAAACAGCTGCATGCACCCATAAATCGCGCTTTGGGAAATAAATATCTTGCTGTGCCTGTTCTATGGAATCGGTAAGTAAAAGCATAGGGCAATAAGGGCAGGGAGCGTTTTCGCAACTGATGAAGTCATAACATTTTCCGCCAAATTGATCTGTGCCAAAAAAATCAATGGCTTTTTTATTTAAGAATAGAATTTCGTGGTTGTTCATGTCGATAATATAAATAAATGAATCGATATGGTCTAAAATCTCTAATGCTTGGGCATTTGATATTTTCAATTGGTCAAGAGCTCTTTTTTCTAGCAGGAAGGTACTTAAAATTTCTGCTGTAAAAGATAAAACTTCTATTTCATCATTTTTCCATACACGTGGGTTTTTATGGTCTTCAAAACCTATAATGCCGGCAATAATTCCTTGTTTCATCATAGCGTACTCCAACAAGGCTTTGACAGGGACATTATTAAAATATTTTTTTATAGCAGGGTCTAATAAACTAGTATCTTCGCAATTGAATAGCCCATTTTCATCAAAGCGTTCAAGGAATTTTTTGGCAATACGACTAGGTACTTTTGCTTGCTCATTTTGCCTGGACAAAACATTTTCTTCACACCATTCAAAGGTATTGTAGTATTCATTTTTACGGTTTTTTTCCAGAATGAATACTCTGTCTATATTATATTTACGACCAATGATTTCCATGATTAGATTAACGGCGGTATCAGCATCTTTGCTACGATATAAAATTTTAAATATGTACTCAATGACGTTTTCCTGAAAAGCTTTCTGTTTTCTTTTATTTTCTAGGCCAAAGTCTTCAATACTTCTCCTGCTTATGTATCGTGGGGTTTTCAACTCTTCATTGTAAAAATAGAAATTGTCCTTACCATTTTCTTTTACGTGATAAAGAGCAATGTCTGCTTTACGGAACAAATCATTGAAATTGTTGCCATGCAATGGGGATAATGCGATGCCAATACTTGCTGACAATTTAAATGTTATGTGGTTGCTGGTATATTTGCGTTGTAAAAGCCTTACAAGCTCTGCGGCTTTTTTTTGAATGGGACCTTTTCCTGTTATATTTTTGAAAAGTACGATAAATTCATCCCCTCCAATTCGTCCAACGATATCTGACTTCCTGAAAGATTTCTTTATGCAGCGAGCTAGATCTGCTAGGACCGCATCGCCAAAGAGATGGCCAAAATAATCGTTAATTTCTTTAAATCCGTCTATGTCAATAATAAATAAAGCTTGATTTTTATTCTGTAAACTAGAATATTTTAAATAATCACTTATCATTAGCTGAGTGGTCGCTTTGTTATAAAGACCTGTCAAAACATCAGTTTGTGCTTGATAAAGCAATTTTTCATTTTCTTTTTTTTGCAAATCTATGTTGGTCATCATGCCAAAAAGCCTATTTGGTGACCCGGTTGCATCACGACGCAAAAGAAGACGCAATTGAAACCAGATGTATGACTGTTCTTTTGTCAAAAGCTGTACTTCAACTTTATGATAATTAACAGAAATGTTATTTCTTGTGTTATTTTTTTTTATATTTTCTATATAAGGTGTAAGCATGTCAGGTTGATTAGGTGGCATAGAAAAAATTTTCGTAAAATTCTTACTAAAATTTTCTTTTGGCGGTTTTAGGTTAAATATGGTTGGCCAATTTTCTGAAACATAAAAACAATCAGTGACAATGTCCCATTCAAAGATAATGGCATTGCTTAATTCTGCTAAAATACGATAGCTTTCCATATCAAATTGCCGTAACTTTTTCACAAATATCCCTGCTTTTCTTTGTAAAGAGTAGAAAATATTTTGTCATAAAAAATATTTATACTGGTCACTTATCATTCTATTGCTTTATAATATAGATGTCTAGCTGTTTTTATTCAAACAGTCTAAAGCAAGTAGAGAATAGGGAAGGCTGTGTATTCTGAAATTTCAGTTTATGTGATGTGTCTGAGTTTCCAATTTAAAATGGCTGGAAAAAGGCTGCTTAGTAGAGGTTTTAAGGTTCATGCAATTAGTTAAAACTTTTTGGAGGCATGGTTAATATGGCAAATGCTAAGACAAATGGTATACAAATAGAATATGAAATTTTTGGTGAATATAGCAATCCTAAATTATTACTCATTGCTGGAAATGGCGCACAAATGAATTTTTGGGAAACAGAGTTTTGTGATATGCTTGCAAAGAATGGCTTATGCGTTATACGCTTTGATAATAGGGATGCAGGTTTGTCTACAAAATTTGATGCGGCAGGTATTCCCAATATGACAAAAGTTTATAATGCGGCCAAAGAGAAAAAAACGATTGAGACAGCATATAAATTGGAAGATATGGCAGATGATATGGCTGGGTTACTGGATGCGTTAAAAATTGAAACGGCACATATCTGTGGAGCTTCTATGGGAGGAGCGATTGCACAAGTTTTTGCTTGCCGTTATCCGTCACGTACAAGTAGCTTGATTTCTATAATGTCTTCTACCGGTAATCCCAACAATCCTCAAATAACTAAGGAAACATTGGCAATGGTGATAGAACCACCACCTGCGGAACGAAATGCGTATATTGAACATAATTTTCGTATATGGAAGAGCCTTTGGAGTAAAGGATTTCCTTTCGAAGAGGAAAGGGCAAGAAGGTATCTTGAAGAAAGTTATGATAAAGCCTATTGTCCACAGGGAGCTTTGCGTCAAAATGCGGCTTTGGTTGCTAATGGAGATAGAAGAAAAAGCCTTTCATTATTGCAAATTCCAACACTGGTAATTCATGGGACAGCTGATCCTTTATTTCCGGTTGAGGCGGGAATAGATACGGCACATACGATACCAAATGCCAAATTGCTTTTGATTGAAGGTATGGGTCATGATATGCCAGCGGGGGCGTGGAAAAACATCATGGATGCTATTGTTAAACAAATAAAAGGAATATAGTATGTTGAATATATACGTTAATGAAAGATACGGGATTTGTAAATCTATTCAACTATGTTAACAACCACAGACCGAATATGTAGGACATGATAGTGAAAAATCGAAAAAACAGTATAGGTATTTTAAAGGTGCTCACAACTAGGTGAGTGCCTTTTTATGCATGGAATATATTATTTTCATCATTTGTAAGCTTAGGTTAGCGTTATATAAAGAAGAACACATGTATATAAGTCTTTTGACATGCTTTAGACATACATCATTGGTATTATAACCATAGAAAGCTTGACTAATTGGTCAGGGAAAATAAAAGGAGTGGTTATAATGTTAAAGAAAACAATGCCGAAATTAATGGCAGTGCTTGTATTAGTAGGAACTATGGGTTCGGCTAGTCTACCAGTTATTGCGGAGGCATCTTCTTATCATTCTCAAAATGCACAAGAGCAAAGATTTGAACATCAAAGAGAACAACAAAGAATTGAGCACCAACGTGAAGTGCAAAGAATAGAGCGTCAAAAAGAAAAGGAAAGAATTCAACATCAACGAGAAGAACAAAGACGCGAACATAAAAGAGAATCACAAAGGAGAAACCATGATAAACATGATGACCATGATAACCACTATGACTTTAATAACCATTATAACCATAATAACTAAGGTTACAGTTATACCGGTCTATGAAGGTAAATAATAAATAAAATGTATTAATGAAAATCGCTGATATTCACTCATTTACTTTGTCAGACTGCATGTTTTGACAAGAGGATGTACTAGCTGTACTATCCTCTTGCAAAAACATTGGTCTTTCGCGTATCTGTGTAAATCTCGGCGATTTTGTGCGTGTGGGGGAGAAAAATAGTGTTGACGAGTTGGGAATAATATGACAAAAGAGGAAAAACACCTTGTCATAACAAATCCTCGGTCTTTCGTGTATCTGAGTGAATATCAGCGATTTTGGGTGTGCATGGAAAAGTGATTGAAAAAATCAACTGAAAAAAGCACTTTCAAATTATTAAATAAATTAATGCCCTAAGTTTTCAAATTTCAACTTGCCGGCATCGAAAACCCTTAGAACATATCTAGTTCAGTATTTTGACATGCTGTGTACATATATTATTGGTATTATGACTATAGAACCTAATTTAGTGGTTGGAAAAAATCAAAGGAGTGATGATAATGCTAAAGAAAAAAATGCAAAAATTACTGGCGGTGCTGATATTAACAGAATTTATGGGTTCGGCAAGTTTACCAATTGTTGCAGAGGCAGCATATCAACACCCGTTGAATCAACAAGAGAAAAGAATTCTAAATCCAAAGCCGGCGCACAATTTACAACAACATGCAGGAAAACAAAATAGCTATCATGATAACCTTAGAGAACGCGATGATCATGAAGACCATGACAACTATGATAGGAAGCAAGCTGGTGAGGGAAGATAGAAAAGCTTTGTCAGCCTGTATATTAATTACTTAAAAAATCGTCGATATTCACTCATCTACTTTGTCAGACCTTGCGGTTTGTTAATGGTATGTACCTGTGTGTACTATACCGTTAACAAATCCTCGGTCTTTCGCGTATCTGAGTAAATATCGGCGATTTTTGGTGTGTGGTGGAATAATACTTAAGATATGAACACCTTTTTTGTGATAAAAAGGGTCAGTAAATCTTGTCACAAAACCCAGAGGTCATAATCAATTTTGATATAATAAATTTTTATGGTGCCAATTCAAAAAGAATATTTTCTATTTTCAGAAAACTAAGCTACACTTACAATTAATGGAAGATACAGTGTAGAACGGATGCAGGAAAAATATTTAGCAGTAGACAAATAGAGATTTTTTTGTTGGAGTTTTTACCGGTGAGTGCATACGATAATAATTCCAATAATTGCTTATATAGAGTTGGAAGAGTTTTTCAAAAGTTGTTTTGGATAATAATGATTTTAAGAAACAGAATTTTCAGAAAGAACATATATTTTTACTAGTTGCACATTTATCTGAGAGGGGGATAGGCCAATACGTCCGAGGGATGAAATGTAAGTATAAAAAGGAGGGAGTATTTTGGGAGAAAATAAGATTGACGTATTAAGAAAGAAATGGGGGTTTCCTCTCGCTATCATATTCGGAATGATAGTTTGGTACATGCCACTGGGTCATGGGTTAACGCCACAAGGGCATCATGCATTAGCTTTGTTTACCGGTATTTTTATCTTATATTTAACAGAAGCTGTTCCTTTGGCAGTAACGAGTATTGCTGTAGCACCACTTGCCGTGTTGATGGGTGTTGCTAAAATTGGTCCAGCGTTATCATCATTTGCGTCTTCGTCATTGTTCTTGATGTTTGGGGCATTTATCTTGGCAGCTGGAATGATTGAGACAAATTTAGCAAAACGTCTTACTTATCTAATTTTGAAAGCGGTGGGCTCTTCTACAAGGCAAATTACTATTGGCGTAGTATTAACAAACATTATGTTATCTTTTCTTGTTCCTTCTAGCACGGCTCGTGTAGCGATTTTACTGCCCGTGTGTATCAGTGTTATAGAGTTGTTCAAAGGTGAAGGCCGTACAAAGTTCGGAGCGAATTTATTATTAACATTAACGATGACTAATTGTACGATTGCAGCTGGCATCTTGACAGCAACTGTGCCTAATCCTGTTATTATCGATTTTATCCAAAAAGCCGGTGGACCTACAATTTCTTATATGGAATGGTTAAAAATAGGATTTCCACCCGCTCTCTTGATGACTATAATTACATGGGCTTTTATTCAGATTCTCTTTAAACCCGAAGAAAAGGAAATACCGGGCGGGGCATCTTATGTAACTAAGAGCCTGAATGAAATGGGTCCTATGAAATATGATGAAATATATACCCTTGTTGTATTCTTACTTGTTGTTGTGGGCTGGGCAACGGGAAAAATAATCAAAATCGACACAACAACAATCTGTATGGCAGGAAGTTTGCTATTGTTCATTCCTAAGTTTGGCGTGCTCAAATGGAAGCAAGCTTCACCACATATTAACTATAGTATTTTATTGGTTGTAGGCGGCGGTATTGGTTTAGGTACTTTGCTCATGAAGACAGGGGCCTCTAAATGGCTAGCAGCTCAGGCTTTTCAGGCCTTTGGACTGCAGGCACTGCCTGTAATTCTTCTAACAATAGTTGTTATGCTGATTTGTCAATTCATGCATTTCTTTTTTGTAGGAACTACGGTAATGACGACTGCTATGATGCCTATGATTATTGCTCTGGGAGTGGAAGCAGGATTACCACCACAAGTATTGGCGCTTTCTGCAGGTATGATTATAGGGGGATATCCTGTATTGATGTTCTATTGTACTAACCCAAATATATTAGTGTATAGTACGGGACAACTTACGGTTTGGGATTTCCCTAAGGTAGGTATTCCTATTTCTGTAGTGGGCTGTATCGTATATGCAATATGTGCCGCAACTTATTGGCGTTGGATTGGAGTATTTGGAGGATAAATATTTGTAATAGACAAATGAAGCATAACCGAGTTTTGCATAAAGCTTGAGTCATGCTTCATTTATATTGTGTACCGCTAGGGAATTTATCTATATTTCCAAGTCCGTTAAAAGGCATAAATTACAAATAAACACAGAAAGCTTGTAATAGAAAAACTTTATACCACGTATTCAAATTCAGTATTTTTCAACTTCTGAGGAAAATCATATAATAAAAATAAGCTAAGGCTGAAGAGTGGTTTAAGCGAAAACTTGGGAGAGGTGCTTGTTATGGGAATGTTAAACGGAGTTACAGTATTGGACTTATCTACTGTTATTGCAGCACCATTTGCTGCAGGTTTGATGGCAGATTTTGGCGCAGAAGTTATTAAAATTGAAATGCCTAATGGAGGAGATCCTTTTAGACGTTTGGGACCCTTTCATGGAAAAGATGCAATGCGTTTTGCCTGTATGGGCCGCAATAAGAAATCAGTTACTTTGGATTTGCGGACAGAAAAAGGCAAAGAGATGTTTCTCAAGATGGTAGAAAAAACAGATGTTGTTATCGAAAACTTTCGCACAGGGACTTTAGATAAATGGGGCATAGGATATGACAAAATGAAAGCAGCCAATAAAGATGTCATACTTAGCCATGTTACAGGTTATGGACAAACGGGACCTTATGCAAAATTGCCGGGTTTTGGCACACCTGTTACAGCATTTTCAGGTATGACTTACATTACCGGTTATCCGGATAGACCGCCGGTAAGTCCTTCTTTTTCATTGACGGATTATATAGCAGGATTATATACCTGTATGGGTACTATGATGGCCTTATATCACAGAGATGTTTTGCATGGTAATGGTCAGGAAGTAGATGTGAGTCTTTATGAAAGTGTATTTCGCTTTATGGAAATACTTTGTGCAGATTATGATAAGAATGGCATAATACGTGAGCGCAAACCAAAGCTCAGTGGGACTTCAAGCCCCGGTGGAACTTATGAAACAAAAGACCACAAATGGGTGGTTTTGGTTTGCAGTACCGATCGCACCTGGGAGTATCTGACTACGGCTATGAACAAGGAGGAGTTAAGAAGTAATCCTCATTTTAATACAATGAAGAACCGTGTTGCCAACGATCCTGAACTAGATGCAATTGTAAGTGCTTGGATTGGTAGTTATGATTATAAGGATTTAAAGGCTATTGTAGATAAAGAAGGAGTACCTGTTAACCTTATTTATAGCATTAAAGATATTTTTGAAGACCCTCAGTATATTGCTCGTCATGATGTTGTAGAAATGGCTCACCCTCAATTAGGGACTATTAAAATGCCCGGTATTGCACCTGTGTTTAGCGAAACTCCAGGTGAAATTAAATGGGTTGGCCCAGAGTTAGGTGCTCACAACGCTGAAGTTTATAAAGCATATCTAGGTTTAGAAGATAGCGATTTGCAAGCTTTGAAAGCGGAAGGAGTAATATAAATGGACTTTGCGAATTTACCGGAAAGTATAACTATTTGCGAAGTAGGGCTTAGGGATGGTTTACAAAATGAAAAGACTTTGCTAACCACTGAGCAGAAGATAAGTCTGGTTAATGATATGTCAGACGCAGGTTTTAAAGTTATTGAAGTTGGCTCATTTGTAAGTCCCAAAGCAGTAGAGCAAATGGCTAATACAGATGAAGTTTTTAAGGGTATAAAAAAAGCAGAGGGAGTAGAATATCGTGCTCTTATTGCTAACAGCAGAGGTGTAGATAGGGCTGTGCAGTGTGGTTGTACCAAGGTAAAGCTTAACGTTTCTGCCAGTGTATCTCACAATTTAGCTAATTTAAACAGGACTCCTGCACAGACGGTGGCGGGTTTTGAGGAAGCAGTTACTAAGGCTAGGGAGGCTAATATAGATATCTCCGGTTCCATATCCATGAGTTTTGGTTCACCATGGGATAAAGAAATACCGGTTAAAAACGTACGGGATATTGTAGAGGCTTACCTGGCGGTGGGAGTGAAGGAAATTTCTCTTTCTGACGCTTCGGGAATGGCCTATCCCAAGCAAGTGAATGCTATCTGTATGGAAATGTTAGGGGCTTATCCTGAGGTCAATTGGTGGCTTCATTTCCACAATACTCGTGGTATGGGTATGGCCAATATTATGGCCGGTATGCTTAGTGGTTTTACCAAGTTTGATACTAGTTTTGCCGGTGCAGGTGGATGTCCTTTTGTGCCGGGAGCAGCAGGTAATGTGGCTACAGAAGACGTGGTGCATATGTGCGACGAATCCGGTATAGCTACAGGTATTGACTTGGACAAGACTATTGCCATTAGTAAGAAAATCGTAGCCATTCTTGGCCATTCCACGGACAGCTACATCCTCCGAGCAGGGAAATCCAAAGATCTTATTAGAGAACTTCCAACGGGGCAAATAAAGAACCAAACACAAGTGAAAAGATAATTTGTGAAAAGACATGCGCCAGTGGATAAAGGTGTATGTCTTTTCATTTTCTATGGTGCTATGAGGCACATAAGTGTGTTAAAATAGCGTCATAGAAAATAAAGCGAGGTAGTAATATGGATGAGCGAGATTGGCAAATAATTAAAACTTTATACGAAGAAAAAAATATTACTAAAACAGCAAGAATACTATACCTGTCACAACCGGCCCTTACTACACGTATTAAGCAAATTGAAAATCACTTGGGAATCACTCTTATCTATAGAGGAAACAAGGGGATTACTTTTACTAGTGCAGGGGAAAGAGCGGCAATTTTCGCT
>Ga0183096_1001662_pt1 | contig 17928 bp, 17 predicted proteins | sample Biomet5_FD_127791 | JGI IMG/M metagenome (GOLD analysis project Ga0183096, IMG submission 127791) | Microbial communities from bioreactor (seeded with sewage sludge) at LBNL, California, USA - Biofuel metagenome 5 (version 2) (version 3) | ecosystem: Engineered > Bioreactor > Anaerobic >... | reverse complement strand
ATCAAATAACTACATAATTAGACATGCTAAATACATAATTATTTGATAACATAGTAACTGAACCATGCTATCAAATATAAATGTGTACTTACAAAGGATTGTTGGCAAGACAATCTCATGGGAAGAAACTCTTCCCCATCCAGGATCTCTGGAAGCTGCCCCCAATACAGTGACGTTGGCCGGACAGAAGTATCATAGTTTTCAAGTTTGGATTCTCGCGATTTCAATCTGCCGGAAATTAAATTGATTGAACAAACAGCATACAGTTTATCGCAAAGGCGACTGTGCTGGCTATGTGCGTTCTCATGTTTCCACCCCAAACAAGTAAAGCTTTGTGTTCCACTATATTAGCAAGATGACACGAGCATTTGAAGTGTAAGTTCAAATGTTGGTCTTGACTTACTAAGTTGTCAAGGTTCGCCAGCCTCAGGCAGTAATTGTGAACAGTTACATTATGAGGCACACAATGATTATCATTGTGCAGAGAATTGTGAAAAAATAAAGTCTGCACCCTCATCGCAACATAAAGGTACAGACTCTTGACATGTATCCGAAATACGTGCTAAAATAACAACGCATAAACGGCATTCATAAGTCATTTGGGTCTGGGTTACCCTTATGGCGCAAGGGAGTTCATCGTTTGGAAGACGGTAAATTCCCTATGGATGCTTTTTTATTTTGTCCACATCAGGAATTATATACCAATTAATCATAAAAAGCAACATTATTTTTCTTAGTGCAATTTTGTGAGCAGTAATGTGATTTGCAAAAGCGGAACCAGTTCCGCTTTTTTTAGTTTAATCTCTCTATTCTTTCTGCTGGGGCGACAGCCCCGGCTTTATTTTTTATAATACGGTACCGGTTTGGAATGATTTATCAAATACTATCCATTTTCCGCAAAGCAGCTATAAATTCAAGCTTATCTTTCAGAACACAAGCAAAATCAGTATTCGTATGGTGCTGCTCTTTATCCCGTTTAGGCAATGATACAATTACAGATCGATATAAATCATCTTTCTATGCAGTCAGTTAAGTAGCCTTCCCGCGATGGTCTCCCCGATCTATTCTTGGTGAAATTTGGGAACACCTTCGCTTTTTTATTTTTTTCGTCTCTGAGAATGGATGCCCACAATAAATTGATAGAGCAGCTGCAAATAATTACTATCAACAATAATGAGCGTATCCACATAAAAAAGAGCCTGACGCCATAAAAACGGTGTCAGGCTGCGTAATATTATGATATTCTATGATATGTCCTTCTATTTGCTGTCCACTATCTCTGGTTCACTCCAAAACACGGATATCCTTAATCTTACTTCACAAACTCATATTCAAACAGCGTCGGAACAATTTCAACGTTGTAATATGCCTTTACAAGCTCTTTCAAACCGTTTAGCGCAGTGTGCAATTCCACATTGTCATACACGGTTTTACCCGTTGTTTCGTCCGTGTATGAGGTGTCTAATTCGGCATATATCTGATAGACCCCATAAGTCAAGGCGGGGTTATAGCCGCCGTTATTGCGTTCATTCGCCATTACCCGTTTAGCCCAGTATAAAAGAGTTTTCCATTGCTCAATTAAACCCTTTTCATGGTTGTTCAATGTCAATCCCTGTATGTCGCGCGTGGCGAGTGTTGCGCCGTTCGTCTCGTCAAAGCACAATTCATTCCGATAAAATCGCCCGTCCGAACCCGTGAACGTCCTCATATGATTTTGCATTTCAAGACAGGTGAACAACAGACATTTGAAAAGGAACGGTTTGAGTTTTCCACTTGCGACATCACGGGAAAAAGCAGCTGCGCCGTCCGCGCTTTTCATTATGCGGGCGCGTTCCGTCCAAGCCCTGTTATATGTGATATAACGACCAGCAACAAATAACGGTAACTTTTCAAGGTAATTGTCACGGCGCACATAAAACCCATTGCCGTTATATTGTCCCGCCCGTAATAGCGTTGTGTTTATATCAGGGTTATCAAAATTAGACCCATTAGCGACCATATAGCCAATACTGTTATCGTTATACGCCTTGCGTATTCTAATGCGGCTATCTTCTGTAAATTCAAGCCCATTGAGGGCGACGGCTATGCCGTCGTAGCTATCTTCAAATGGGCGCTTATCGTAATAGACTTCACTAAAAATCTTGTGAATGCGCTTGACTGGCAGTTTCTCGGGATATTCCGCTAAAACCCCGTCCACAATGTCATAGCCCGTCAAATTAAATTCGTCAGTTGTTTCGTCGTCCACGTTAGCCCACAGGGCGCACATAATACAAGCGTCTATGTTCGTGTGGAAGCGGCGGCGGTTGAACGCAAAGCCACCCAAAAATCGCTTGTTTATGAGGTGCTGCGCTTTCCAATACTTCACGGGCGAAAATACTATGTAACTGTCCGTCGGTTGGCGCAGATAATACCTGAACCCGCTCCAAATAAAGGCGTTCCCCATATCGTTAGATGGCGAGCCTTTAACCTTGCCTTTTATGTCCGCTTTCATTTCCGTAACGACATAACTTGTTTTCCAGGTTGCCGAGGATTTAGCCCCCGCGCCGCGCCGTTGGTGTTCCGCTGACGTTGTTTCGGCATATGGTGGATTTTCAAATAAGATAACCGTTATATTCGGGTTATCAATATAGGAGCGAATTATCGGGTTATAAACGTATTCCTTGCTCAAAGCGTCCGCGCCTGTTACCAAGCCCGCGTTAAACGTGTTTGCCGTTTCAAGCGGCGGGATAATCTCACAAACCCGCGAGCCGAGCAATTCTTGAAGCACTTTATACTCGTAATACTCAACCGTGGAAACGATTGTATGCGCTAATTCGTCTTCAGTCATATAGCTTTCAAGGTTTCCCGTTCCGGCGCAGCGGTCAAGAATAATATAATCGTTCCCTACTGGAACACGCGCTATCGCCTGCCGAACCAATTCAAGGGCTTTTTCGGCGTATAGCGACGCAGTATAGAACGCGCCGAGGTTTTTCTTTAACAAGAAGTCGTTTAACTTATCCATAAGATAGTTAAACTGCACGTTGGTTTTACCCGTATACGGGATAAGGTAGTCGACGAAAACAACAGGTTTTCTTATCTCACCGATTTTCTTATGTTTACCCGTGTCGTCGCCTAAAAAATCCTCTTTCCGCGCCGTGGGGCGCACCCGGTAAAAGTGTTCAGCCCAACCCACAATACAGTTTTCATCAATGTGAATTTTAGTAAAGTTGTTTTCTTTCAGCAGGGAAACAAGCCGCGTTGCGTCATGCGCGTTACTCTCATAGTGAAGCACTTCCTCAGCCGCACCCCCAATAAAGCCGCTATTGTCTTTTGACGCACCGCCGCTGTACGGCTTTTCGATAGCCGACAAATAGCCCGCACTATGGTAAACCCACAGCGTCGCGACGTTCAAGTCGATTATCAGAATGTTAGTGGGTATGGGCTTTCCCTTAATCCGCATAGCCGAAAGATATTTGACGCATTGATACAATGCAGCATTCAAGTCTGCGACATTAAGCTTGAATTCAAGCAAGTTGCCGTTTAGAACGCCGTCGCTATTATCGCCTAAAATATCCTCTATGATAAGCGCGGGATTGACGCGCGGCAAGACCCGATTGTAAAAGTCGAGTTGCCCATCTCTTTCGAGCGTGTATTTATCTGTCATTTATGCAACCCCGTTTTCCTTAATATAATTATACGCTTATCATAATAACGCAAACTCAAGCAAAACGCAAACCCTCTCATTATATTTATTTTGCATTTCAATGAATATCTTTCAAGTATCTTTTAGCAGGTTTAAACGACTTCATTGTAAATATTCGAAAAGCCCCACCCGTTTTTTTTTGTAAAATAGGCGAGGCAAGTGCTATTTGCACTGTATTTAGTTCTTAACTTAATGACATTGGGAGCACGCCTCTCCTTTTTATAGATTTTGAAGCATCAGCGTGATTTTACTAATAGATGGAATAAAATTCCACATTATTAATCTTATTGCGACATTATTCATTGAAATGAATGGTATAAGAGAATATAATATCATTATGGATATGATAGATTCCGGTTAGATTGTAAAAACTGTACTAATTAGCCAAGAATATGACTAAACCTCGTAGTTCAAAAAATAGGTAGTTATGGCTATAATGGCGCAATTCATCGACCATCCAATTATAGCCATACTGGGAAGCTCGTCCAACAGCAGGTCATAGCAATTTTGCGAAATGCATTTGTGGGCTGTTTTCAAGAACGATAAAGAAATAAGAAGGAGATTTTGAATGCCTGCTACATACAAACAAGGAGCAAAGAACAATGTAAGGCATACTGTAATAAAACGCGCTGTCGAACTTTTGACTACCGAAAGACAATCGGCATGTTGTGTTCGCCGGTCATATGTTCGTGATTTATACGACTATTTTCTTCATCAAGAAGAATCCCATGAGCAAATTGAGGTCAGAAAGATTGACCTTGGCTATCTTCGTGAATGGGAAAGTATGCATACTGATTATACGGGAGTAAAACGCTCATCGGAGTTATCGGTTTGCTATCTTGCCGGTCCTGAACCGGAAAACGATTTTAATGAGTTTATCTCATTGGGGGTTCTTCCTCAGAATATATGGGCTTTTGAATGTGAGCGGAGTACATATTTACAGGCACTTCACTCAATTGATAGTACAGACTATTTACAGCCAAAACTAATTAAGACATCCATCGAGCGATTTTTTGAAAACACACCAAAGCGTTTTGATATTGTTTACATTGATGCTTGTGCTCCTATCGTATCCGATCAGCATGCCTTACGTTGTGTATCAAGCATGTTCAAGTGTCATAGGTTAAATTCTCCGGGCATTCTTATTTCAAATTTTGCAGGAATTGACTCATCTAACAAGCAGGAACTTGACGAATTTAACGATATTATTGCGCGGTACTTTTATGTTAAAAGTAATCCTAAAGCTGTTCTTATAGATGATATGGGGGAAATTCGCTATAAAGAAGGTTTTGCGCTCAAACGAGAGATTGTTGAAAAAAATTTTGAACAATATTATGGAAATTTTATAACAGCAATGGTGTGTAATGCAGGCTCAATTACGACTCCAACGTTACGATTTGCAAACTCAAATTTTCTTCAACAGCTTTCAGTAACAAAACCAATTCCAAACCATCAATATAGCTACATCGATGTAAATACTATTGAAAATAACACACTGTATAAATATTTGGCTTCGAACCAGTTCCTCAGTCAAAAAAAAGCTGACTACAGGGGCATTGCAAGACTTACAAAATTAGCAAAAGAACTAAGTGCATCTGATAGCTGCTACGACCTACTTGCCAGCTCTCGAAAGCTATACGATGTTCGAATTTGTAACGATAATCTTTGCCCCGAATTGGCAGATGCCTTAAACTTTTTTGACAATGATAGTAAGATGTATCAATTCCTCGATAAACCAAATAGAATACTGTTTTTTGATTCGGTTATTAATCAATTAGCCTATCCAATGCACTACAGTAGTGATAAAATTATGCGTTTATCATATGTAGCAAAGCAAACACGAATGTTTACTGACTTGATTTTGTTCGATGAATGTCGCTATATTTATGATTGGTTGCCAGCCATCCATCAGATATCTAATGCATTTTCAAATGCAAGTTGGCAATATACATTCCGCTTTGCATTAGATGGCCTGGTTAAGCAACGAATCAATAATAATAATGAGTTTTTCTTTCGAGGGTCTGTCATTAGCAAGACCATTGATGGGTTTGAAGCTAAAAGGATACCGGAAAGAAATTTTTTGAATTAGGAGTGAAAAGAATGAGTATTGATCTCAATTGCTCAGATATTATTGAAATCTTTAAGACACACCTTAAGGTTGAAAATTCTGTAAAATCTATTGCGCATACGTTTCTTAATGAACGGTATGCGCATCGAATCGACTACGCCCCATATTTTCAAAGAAAGTATGTATGGGATTCTGAGAAAGCTTCGTATTTTATTGAAAGTATTCTACTTGGAACCGAGATTCCTCCTATAGTTCTTTTTGATGATGGAATTAGGAATGAAGTGATTGACGGACGTCAACGATATGAAACAATAAAACGCTTTCTTGACAATGGCATTGAACTTAATGAAAAGGGACTTAAATCGCTTACCAAATTGTCTAAGCTCCATTTTTCTGAACTTCCAGATGAGATTATGGAAAATTTTAAGAATACTAAGATTAGAATCTTACAATTCAGCATTGTTAATGAGCCATCACTAACTTTCGAGCAAGAAGATAAAGTAAAGAAGGAAATATTCAAAAGATATAACTCTGGAATTATCGCGTTAAAGCCACAGGAAATTGAGCGTGCTGCCTATATTGAAGATCCACTTGTACACGCCTTCAAAGAACAACTTGAAAGCAACCCGACTTTTTTGCAAAAATGTCAAATGGTGCTTATGCCTAAAAGAAAACAAAGCATGAATCAGCGTGATCGCATTAATTACATACTTTCACGTGCAAGGATTGTACTATCCTTGCGATATATCCCGATTCAAAGCTATGCAGCAGCAAGCTCAAAATCCGATGTTATTAGGAACTATTTTTTACTTAGGGTATCACATGAATCCGCAGCAGATAATATAGCTCTATTTAAAAGAATAATTGATAAGCTCAACGATGTTCGTAATTTGTTTTTGAGAAATAAATCTTTAATAGCAGATAATAATCTGTTTTGTGAAGTTTTGTTTTGGGGACTTGCAATTATACTTGACAATAATCAAACTGCTTTTGATGCATTTGATATTGAAAAGTTTGTAAACGACATAGAGCGATGCCAAGACTTGCCTTGCTTTTGGAATAACATTACTGTTGAGAAGCAAGAGTTTGATATGGTTTTCTTTGCAACAGGTAGTCACTACTATAAGTCTATTCTACATAGATATACATTTATAGCTAATTATCTTACAAGTGTAACAAACATTGATTTCACTTTACATATTAAAAGCAAAACCGAGTTTGATGATGTAATGGCACAAAACCCAGCAATTGAACAATACAAGGACTATAAACTGTCAAAAACCGATCCTGTATCTGCTACGGTATACGATATTCTAAATGATGTTAAATCATCAAACTTTATAGTCCGGCCTGATTATCAAAGATCTGAGGCTCCAAATAACATTCAGAAGGCATCATACCTACTTGAAAGTATACTTCTTGGAATACGAATTCCACCTATCTTTATTTATCGTAGAAATGACAGGGTTAGCGAGGTGATTGACGGTCAGCAGCGGTTACTCTCAGTTTTGGGGTTTTTACGAGAACCGTATAAAGATATGAATGGGCAGGAACAACTGTCTGACAAGAATGGTTTCAAGCTTACAAAGCTGCGATTCCTTAATGAGTTGAATGGAAAAGATATTGATGGCATAGATGCAATAAATGCAAAGTATAAAGATCAAATTCTTGATTTTCAGATTGATATAGTTGAAATAAATGAGGCGTTGAATCCAAATTTTAATCCCATCGATTTGTTCTTACGGCTAAATTCCAAACCTTTTCCGATTGAGCCAAACACCTTTGAAATGTGGAATGCTTATGTAACCAAAGAATATGTTGAGGCAATAAAGCAAATTGCTAACGAATATTCTGGCAAGCTCTTCAGGCCCTTAGACACTCGAATGAAAAACGAAGAATTAATTACAATGCTTGCCTTTCTTGCCTACATTGCGAGAAAAAATTCAATTTCATCTGGAGAGTATCTTAACATTTTTGTTAGAAATCAGCGTATAAATGCACGTTTTAGCACAAAAGGAAATATCACATTGACATTGGGCGAAATATCAAGCAATAACGATCCACTGTTTGGAAATGCAATAAATGATGTAAAAAGTTTCATTGAAAAATTGCAGATTTTGTGTGGAACAAATTTTGAGCATTTCAACAAAATGTTGGCGCATTCAAGAAAAAACACTCAGAGTCGAACAAATCAAAATTTCTATCTGTTGTGGATTGCTGTTGCACATATTGAAACTACAAGGGTTCTAAGTGAAAAAGATGAAATATTCGTGAAAATCAGTAATATGTTCGCAGCAAGCCAGGATATAAAAGATGACAATTTCGATGTTGCAAACTACATACATGAGTTGTCTGTGATTTAAATAGGAACAAACACGAATGACAGACAGCATGTGGAAAGATGCATACCGAAATTCCTGTAATGTTTAGTGGGTTAGCATTTCAGATATGAAAATCCAGAAATAGATAATATCAGTGAAGCCATCTATCAAAAATCAAAAACATGTATGTAAAGTTTACCCCAATGAGTCCAGTAATCTGTCTGCGTTTATATTTCGTCTCAAAACAGCCATAATAATAAAAACTCTAATGGAGGTTTATTATTATGGCTGTTGCTCATAAATCAGTTATATCATTTGGTCTTGTTGCCATCCCTGTTGCAATGTATACAGCAACTCAGGACAATGATATTCATTTCAATCAATTACACAAAGAGGACAATTCAAGAATAAAGTACAAAAAAACCTGCGCACATTGTGGAAAAGAAATCACTACCGCAGATATCGTTAAGGGATATGAATACGATAAAGATCATTATGTTGTAATAACCGATGAAGAAATTGAGAAAATCAAAACTGAAAAAGAAAAATCCATACAAATATTGCATTTTGCTCAGCTCAATCAGATATCGCCTGTTTATTACGAGAAAACGTATCAGGTTATACCTGAACCGGGCGGTGAAAAAGCGTTTGAGCTGTTGCGTTCAGCACTCGAAGCGGAGCAGAAAATCGCTATCGGTAAAACCGTTATTGGGACAAAAGACACGCTTATGGCTATCATCCCGCGAGAAGACGGAATGCTAATATCAACTATGTTTTATGAAGCCGATATTAAAGAGCTGCCAAAGTCTTATAATAAACCTGAAGTTGCTGGGTCTGAACTCGATATGGCGAAAACGCTCATAAACTCGATGAACACCCCTTTTAACCCGTCAGAGTATACCGATGAATATCAAATTAAAATAAAGGAACTAATCGAAAGTAAAATTAACGGTCAGGAAATTGTGGCGGCTAAAGATGAAGTTCCGAATAATGTGATAAATCTTATGGATGCATTGAAAGCAAGCATAGATCAACAAAAAGCAGACAAACCCAAAGGCAAAAAGACCGCCAAAAAAGAAAAGGGCGCTTAACTGATGGACATTTTTGAAGAAAAAAGTGCCAAACCCATGCTCATAGCTGAAATGCAGGAGTCTTTTGACGACCAAAACTATATTTATGAACTGAAGCTTGATGGAGAGCGCTGCCTTGCTTACTTGGACAAAACGGGTACTATGCTCCTAAATAAACGTGCGCTTATACTCAATCCCCGATATCCCGAACTGACCAATATTCACAAAGCAGCAAAAGTCAAATGCATCCTCGACGGAGAATTGGCGGTATTGAAAGATGGCAAACCGAATTTCTCAGAGGTTCAACGCCGATCTATAATAACAAATAAGTTTAAAATAGAGCTCGCGGCTTCAAAATATCCGGCTTGTTTTACCGCATTTGACATCTTGTATTATAAGGACAGTCAGGTCATCGACTTGCCGTTAATGGAACGAAAAAAGCTGCTCAGTCAAGCAATTAAGGAAAATGAACGGATTGCTATTTCACGTTATATAGATGGTCAAGGCAAGGTGTTTTACGAGGCAGCGGCAAAGCAGAATCTTGAAGGAATTGTTGCCAAGCGCAAAGACAGTCTGTACTATATGGGAAAGCGCACAAAGGACTGGATCAAATTTAAGAATTTAAAGGACGACGACTATATAGTGCTCGGCTATATCGAAAAGGAAAACAATGTAGTCAGCATTATCCTTGGTCAATATAAAGATGACACAATAGTCTATAAGGGACATGTCACACTTGGAGTGTCACGGGAGGATTTTAATATAATTTCACGCATTCCCAAAATCGAAGCACCTTTCAAGGCACCAAAAGGGAACGAAAACGCGCATTGGATACTTCCGGAAATTGTCTGTACAGTTAAGTATATGGAAAAAACCAGCAACGGAAGGTTGAGACAGCCCGTGTATAAAGGCTTGAGGGATGACAAAGACCCTGAAGATTGTAGAGAAAAAAGCACTGATAATTGAATTGGTAGTTTTATTTTTTTGCTTCGCCTTAAATTTCCATTGATATTTGCGAACACATGTTCTATACTAATAACTAAAATATAGAACGTGTGTTTGGAGTGATGAAATGGATCGTGTGATTTTACACAGTGATTGTAATAGTTTTTATGCATCTGTGGAATGCTTGCACCATCCTGAAATCCGTGATAAGCCGGTTGCTGTTGGTGGTGACGTGGAGCAGCGGCACGGTATCATCCTTGCTAAAAATCAGATAGCCAAACGCTATAAAATCCAAACCGGAGAAGCTCTCTGGCAAGCGAAGCAAAAATGTCCTGACCTCGTAATCGTGCCACCAAATTTTCAGCTTTATATGCGCTTTTCAAAGATGGCCCGTAATATTTACCTTGATTATACGAATCAGGTTGAACCGTTTGGCCTTGATGAAGCTTGGCTGGACGTAACCGGAAACACAAAGATTCAGGGTGATGGATTATCCATAGCGAAAGAGATTAGCGACCGTATTAGATTTGAGCTGGGGATTACAGTGAGTATCGGTGTAAGCTATAACAAGATTTTTGCAAAACTGGGCAGTGATTATAAAAAGCCAGATGCCATTACTATTATGTCAAAAGATAACTTTAAACAAATTGTATGGCCGTTGCCGGCAAGTGACTTACTCTATGTTGGACGCTCCACACAGCGCAAATTAACTTCCCTTGGCGTCCACACCATCGGTGAACTTGCCGGGACTTCACAGAGTATTTTACATTCCAACTTTGGCAAGTGGGGAGATGTCTTATACAGTTTTGCAAATGGGTATGACACATCACCGGTGGCGGATTTTGACAATCGTCCGTTGGTGAAGTCAATCGGCAATTCAACGACCACACCGCGTGACCTGACGACTAATGATGATGTTAAAATCATCTTATATGTATTGGCCGACAGCGTATCCCGCCGCCTTCGCGAGCAGGGATTCAAAGCGAGAACCGTCTGCATCAGTGTACGCGACAATGAGCTGTCGAGCTTTACCCGGCAATATACTATGAAGCAATACACCAATATCACATCAGAAATTGCACAGTGTGGAATTGCTTTATTTCGCAAGCATTACCATTGGGGTAAACCAATTCGGAGTATCGGTATCAGTGTCACTGATTTGGTCAGTGATACCATCGCGACCCAAACTGATTTATTTACTGATGAATCACGCAGGGAGCAAAAAGAGCGTCTTGACGGTACTGTTGATTGGCTTAAAAACCGCTTTGGTTCGTATTGCGTACAACCGGCCGTATTGTTGGCAGATCGAGAGTTATCCGGATTTGATCCCAAAAAGGATCACACAATACATCCGGTAGGATACTTTTGATAGGGGGCATTAAGCAATGGCAGTTAAAAAATATGTTGAAATGATAGTGCGATATATGGAAGATGGCACGATTATGCCCCTTGCCGTTCACTGGGCCGAGGGAGAACTTTATGAAATAGACAGTGTAAAGGACGTGCGGCCAGCTGCATCACTTAAAGCCGGTGGCGCAGGTATAAGATACACATGCATGATACAAGGTCACGAAAAATGCTTATGGTTGGAAGAGAACAGGTGGTTCGTAGAGGCCAAAGATTGATATCAGCAAAAAGAGGATGACTTCTTGCAATCTTTAGAATTGTTCGGAGACATCCCGTTCAGATAAAACCGGAACCAGTTCCGGTTTTATCTTTCTTTGTTTATTTTCTTCAACGCCATAGCTAACCGGTTCAAATGTGATATATGTTCTGTTCTCTTGTGTAAAATAATTTTCATAGGCGCGTTGCAAATTATTAATAAACTCTGCTTCTGACACTGTTTCAAAATCATTCTTCGTAAAAACAGGATAGCCCATTATGGATTCATGAGCACCTTGAGGACGACAGATTTTAAAAGACATGATGCAGCATTTATCTCGTTTCTCTGGAAATCCAACCTTTATTCCTTCCCATTTTACATCAACATGTGGAAAAGGATGCAATTCAAAACAAACGGAGAATCGGCAGCGCGACGAGACAATCTCATCCAGCCTACGCGCTGCATTCATTGCTTTGTCACGGTCTTCAGCCAATATATATAACCCGGTAAATACCTCCATCGCATAGTCTCCTTCGCTTACAGAATAAATTAATTTGTATTTTGTCATTATGATTAGCTCCTTTATCTTTTTTGTAAACCGGAACCAGTTCCGGTTTTATAAAGTGATTTTAGCTGACGCACTGACCACAAAGCCATCGTCGATGCCGATCAGGTATAGATAGTCTTTTCCAGGCTTCAGTTTATTGTCCGTTAGCCACTTCTCTGGAAGATGGGTATTACCGGCGTGTAGTTTTACAAGAACCTCATCTTCCAGCAGGGGCTGTTCGCAGTATGGCCGGAAGATGAAATAATGCTCATACTGCTGCCGGACTAATTGATCATACGCATTAATTCGATAATAGTGAAGATAGGTCACGGGAAAATAAATTGTCCTTTGAGAAGATATTTTTACAGGACACCCAAAAATATTCATTGCTGCATCCCTCCAAGGCACAGGAGCTCGAAGTTCTTAGGGCAAACAATAATTCCAATGTCTGTAGCGATGAGATAGACATAGTCTCCAATTTTGATATGGTTGCTGTTTGCCCATGCAGCCGGAATGTTAAATCGGCCGATCGTGATGTTTTTCTTTTCGCCGGCGGACGATGATTGGTCGTAAGGGGATACACATAAAAACCCTTGCGTAATATTCATCAATACATCATCGTTTTTCTTGATATTGTACAAAGAGCGAATATTTTTATCCAGCACGATTCTGTATCGTTCCGATACGATAACCGGCAATCCATAAATTTTTATACTTTTCACTTTTTTGAACTCCTTACGCTAATTTGTGTAATATAACCTGAGAAAAAAGAGTGGTTTGCATTATTAAAAAAGGGCAGATTTTCCCTATAATATTCATTATTATTCATTTTTTGCAGTACGATACCGTAATCCTGCACTATTTTCGCCCTTTCTACCTTTACACCACTTAGTTAACTTAGAGAATGTACTTTCTTTTCTTAGGTTATCCGTAACCTTCGTTCCTGGTATAGTTCCTTGGGGTGTCATACTGACATGGGGGAGCGTGTCAAAAAACGTTCTAAGGAAGCAAAGAAACAGGCTTATGGAAGATAATTCAGAATAGTTTGGTGCAGTGATTACCGATGCACTCTCTTTTGCTGTTAAGTTCCTCATCTCCACCGTAAAACTGGTTGATGTCAAAAGGGTTGAATTTAGTCTTCGCTGAGTTAGAGACTTCAATCACCTGGCCGCCCAGTAAATTTACCACTTTAGTAAACTCGCCATCCAGATCAATAACTATAATGTCATCGTTTGTCCGGAAGAAACATTCCCATATCTCCGCTTTCGCTCCCATGGATTTTCCAGAGCCAGATTGGCCGAAAATAAAGCCATGGGGATTTGTAAGGAGCTTTCGGTTTAGGCAGATGATATTATTGCTTAACTTGTTTTTACCATAGGAAAAGCCTCCAGGCTGAACGATTTCGACAACATTGAAGGGAATGAAAACAGCAAGCGATGTAGTGGTTAGTGTTCGTTTCACAAAGGTATCATTGCGGCCCAATGGAATTACTGAGTTTAATGCATCCTCTTGAGCAAATATAAACGGTCGAAGAGTACAGCCGCTTTTGTTTACCTTATTTTGAATTTTCTCAACAATTGCTTCCATTTCTTCCAGAGACTTTGCTCTAACATGAATTAGAATATTTGCAAGGAACATCTTTTCATTACGTGTTTCTAACTCAGAAAGGAAGGCTTCCGTATTTTCGATAGCCTTTCTCAAGTCACGGGGTGGTTCTGGAACGACTACCCCTATTTTGACTTGGCGGGTTCGGTTGTTTTCTTTCTCCATGTCCAACGTTTTTAGCCTTTTACGAACCTCCTTAATTGCAAGCTGGGGATTTTGAGGCATGGCGTTTATAGTAAGAAGAATACTCTCATCCAACGATGTGATTTCCTTTACAAGTTCATCAGAAAGATCCTGAGGAAACTCGGTCAAGAACAATGTTTGGGTGTAATAATCTCCCAATTTGATATAGTCATCATGGCTGGTGTCGATGGAATAGGGGGCAATAAGATTCTTATCATATACGCCGGTATGTACCATTCGGGTGTAATTGATTTCGGAAGTATCATCTGGCCGATATACCTCGCGCAGAAAAGACAGGCGTTGAAGTTTGTTCAACATCTTAGTTCCGCATCCTATCCGTTGGAGTAAAGACAAAATATCATTGTCAATTCGGTCGAACCGCTTTCGTGCCTGATCATAGCTGTTTTCTGTAATGGTAACTGTAATGTATTTTTCCTGAATATAAGAATCATTGCCAACAAGACGGTTTTTCAGCATTTCATTATATTCATTTACACATTCCTGCAATTCATCCGAAGCCCCTACCGGAGCCTGAATAAACAAATTGATGTTAGTACGGGATAACTGCTTCGTCATGATGTGAATCTGAAATTTCATTGTTTCATCAAATGCATTCAGAAACTCACAATACTTCTCGAAAGTATTAATCCGTTCAGCATCTTCGGTGTTGCTGTAATTGGTATCCATGAAAGAAAACGTAGCACTGTAGAGGTCGTCACCCAAATAGCAAACCCCATCGTCATATATGGCATCAAACGGAATACTATTTTGAGCGGTGTCTCTTTTTGTCCAAGACAGCAATGAAGTTTTTACTGCTTTCGTCTTTTTTTGGCTGTTCTTCCTTTGCAAGTGTTTCATTGTAAATTTCATACTCCTTTTGATTTTTCTCGATTTCCTGATAAAGATTAGTCATTACATACTTTCTTCTTTGTGGATACACAAACCGGGATTGGTATTTATACTTCATCACTTGTTCCAAATGCTGACCGTCCCGATTGTAAACGGCACACAATAATACCGGAGAGCATAAAACAACAGAAATAATTGCGGATAGGTCAATGCTGTTTGTTGTCCAAAAGATAATTGCAAAGGAAATTGCAATTATGACCAATGATATAAGAATGCAGATGAGCTGCCGCTTATTAAAGTTGCCCCATATTTTGCTTTCATAGCTATAGACATCTTCTTGAATTTTGACTATCATATTGAACCTCCTTAGAATGTTCCTAAGAACTTCTTTGACATTTTTCCTGAGCTCGCCAATGTAATTATCAGTACCGCACAATATCCCATTAAAACCCAACCTCCATTTACGGAAACTTCCATTACATGCTGACGAACGAGTATCGAGTATATTGACACGCATAGAATCATAAAGCCACCCTGAAGCAGAACGGCAGCGAATAGTTTTATGAAGTTCTTACCTATTTGAGAGAATTCACTATGCGTGAATGTCGCAAACGGAATCGGAGAAAACACCCAGTAAATTACGATCTCAATCATTCGGCCATACACGATTACCGTAATAACAAGGGACATGATCTTCATGCCTAATTGCAGGGGCATTAGCTCCATCATCAGACCGAGTTTTCCAAAGAAGTCTATTCCACTGATCTGATTGACAAGAGCTGAGGTATCCGTAAGCTTACCAGCAGTCCCTGAACCGACGGCAGTTCCTAACTGTATAATCATTTTATTAAAGGCATTAAATATAATCTGTAATAAGTCGTATGTTTTTGTGATGCAAACAAATGGAATGATGAACCTCATCATAGTTGCTGAGACAAGCTGAAGGTCAAGTTCGCCATTCGCTTTGCAGTACACATTGTAAAGTTCCGCGGTCATTGCATAGCAGAGTATTACAAGGGCAAATGGCATAACGATTGTCGCACCGATTTTAAGTAGAGTGTTCCAAAAATCTTGACCAAAAGCTTGTGCCGGTGACATCGTGATCTGGCCGGTTATGGAAGACACATCAGAGTTAATACCTCCGAAAATGCCTTCAATCCACCTTTTTAAAATATCGTCCATATCGCTTCACCTAAATTCTGAAATTGGTTATTCCGTGAATAAGTGAAGGGAGATAGAAAGCTGCAGTTATACCGGCCTTAGCCTCCGCAGCGCTTATTGAGTTTATTGCCCAAGTCATAGAAACACCTGAGACTACAGCAAATGCGATTCCACCTACAATTTTTTTAACTCCTGCACTGCTTTGCTGTCCATCGCCAAATACGTCATAAAAGCCCCACAAAGCTGCTAAGATACCTAAAACGATAAGAAACACCCTTAAAAGAGTTAACATTTGTGATCCCATAAATTAATCCTCCTGTAAATTTAATGTGATATATTGAATATCCTTGCCCTGCAAGTCTATCCCGCGCTTATAAAAATAAGTATTTGACCGGTCATAATCAGCCAAATATACCTTCGATGAAAGTTGTTGCCATACCTTATCAATACCCTCCCGGATGGATTTCAGTTCAGAGACGTACACGTCACCGTATGTGTTTGCTATTTTAGTCACTTGATTGAGATTGTTACCAATTCGGCTCAATTCGTTTACCACTGCCTTTACTGCTGAAAAATCCTGTTTTATGATATAGCCATCCAATGTCATTTTTCGGAAGTAGGCGCTTTTGTTTCTGATTCCTGCCTCCGACATTTTTTCTGCAAGCAGTCGCTCTTCATCCTTAGATATAAAGAATAATTGAGGGACATCTCTTTTTCGCTTCTTTTCCATAGGCAACATTTCCTTTCTTGAATTTTCCACACTCTAAGGTTGAAAAGCTGTTTCACAGTTGAAAACTGCGGGGTTTTAGGGGTATCCCCTAACGAATGATTTTTGAAGAGCGCCGGTTCAGGCGATTTTGCAAAAATTGGCAAGTGTATATACACTTGCAGTGCTCGCCCGTAGGAAAAACCCCACCGTTTGGCTTACGCCCCCTTCAACTTTAAGAGGAGCACGCGCAGCGTGCGCTGATTGTTCGGCTCGTCCTCGGCGGCGATAGAATCCTCCAAAATTTTGATTTTCTCTGACAAGGAAAACGTCTTGAGTCCATCAATAATTGCATTTTCTTCATCATTGAATATGACTTTTTTCAAACAAATTCAGCCCCTTTTCATTTTTCAATTCAATTGATTTTTCTGCTGCTTGTTTTAGCCGATCCTGTAAATTCTCAGTTTCTCCAATCTGCTGATCCTGAACTTTTTCCAGTGATTTCATTTCTTCCTGCAATAGATGGATTATTTCATTTGCACTCGATTGAATATTATCCAGAATCTGTTGCAGCTCACCGAGCTGCATGTCACGACTCCAATCTGCGATGTAATCGAAGCTGTAGCCGGAGGTTTCTAAACCTAAGAAATCAGAGACGATGTAAGCAACACTTTCTGCTTCAATTTCTTTTTGTTCCTGACTTTTATCCGAAGCCTTGTGAAGAACAGCATGGGCAAATTCATGTATTAGTGTTTTGATGATTTGTTCTTCGCTCATACCAAGGTTTAATGCAATCTTTTTATTTTCAAAACTGCAATAGCCTTTTGTATCATTTTCGATTTTTTCAAACACAACTTTGTATGGGGAAATGCTTTTGAGTGCATTGAAAATCTTTTCATAGTTGTCTACATCGCCTTGCAGCTCCCGACAAATTTCCGGAAGCGGTTCACCATCCGTTTGCGAAATATCATAGACATGCGCAACAGTAAAATTGATACAAGTTTCTTTTACCTGTTCAGTGACCGGATTTCCGGCAGCTGTAAATTTTTCATTCCCATAATCGTCATATCCGGATACTCACCATTGGCAATTGCTTTTAGCTTTTCTTTGTATTTTGGAGTTGCTCCGTAAACCGTTTCTTCTACTAAACTAAGCCGATTGGCCTTATTCCACCATTCTGTAAGCTCG
>Ga0183096_1001654_pt1 | contig 18047 bp, 1 predicted proteins | sample Biomet5_FD_127791 | JGI IMG/M metagenome (GOLD analysis project Ga0183096, IMG submission 127791) | Microbial communities from bioreactor (seeded with sewage sludge) at LBNL, California, USA - Biofuel metagenome 5 (version 2) (version 3) | ecosystem: Engineered > Bioreactor > Anaerobic >... | reverse complement strand
TCCCCCACCGGCGCGAACCCGATGGGCGGCAGCTCGCCGTTTGCTATCTTCTGCTCGTAGTCCTGCACGGAGGGGGGAACGAGCGTGGGGCTGCCGTCGATCTCGTCCTGCCAGCTCGCGCCCCAGGGCTTGACCATGATCGTGAAGTCGATCTTCGAGCCGTCCGGCCCCACGGAGTCGCCCATGGTGTAAAGGCCGTTGCCGTCGGGCGAGGGCAGGAATTTCCACCAGCCCGCGTCCATCTCCTGATCGCCGGCGAGTGTGCCGCTGACCGCGCTGAGGCCGTTTTCGTCCGCCTCGCACTGTGCCAGCGCCAAAGCGCCCTCCGCTCCGGAGAGGTACACGGCGAAATTGCCCTTGCCCTCGCCGTCCAGCTCCACGACGAGGTAGACGTCGTAGTTGCCGGCCTCTATGCCGGAGTTGTCGCCCTCGGCGCTGTTGACGATGAGGCTGCCGTACCAGGTGCCGTTCCACTGCTTCTGCAGGTCGGTGGCGGCGGCGCCCGTCTGCGCGGCGGCCGTTCCGGAGGCGTCGGAGTAGCCGCCCTCTTTTTCAAAGGTCAGCGTGACGCCGGCGTCCAGCACGTTTTCCAGCGTCATGACTCCGCGGGAGAGCGTGCCGTCGCAGCTTATGCCGTCGCCCTCGATGTGGAACACGCCGTCCTTGAGCGTCCACTTGCCGCTGCCTTTCGCGCCGTCCACCTCCATGGCGCACTTGCCGTTCGCTTTCAGTTCGATCGAGAAGCCGCCGGTCCAGATGTCGGTGACCGCCATCTCGAGGCCGGACATCTCGGCTTTCGTCGCGTTGTACACGCCGAGGTTGGGGTCGTTGGAGCCGGCTTTTCCGGCGAGCGCGATAATGAGCACCACGATGATTATGACGAGCAGCGCCGCCCCGCCGATGATGAACAGCAGCTTTTTGTTGAAAGGCTTTTTCTGCGCCGTGCTCGTCTGCGCTGCGGCGGGCGCGTAAGGCTGCTGGCCCTGCGGCGCCGTGCCGTAGTTATACTGCGAAGGGGCCTCCGGCTGCTGCGGGGCGGCGTTCTGCGGCGCCGTGCCGTAGTTATACTGCGAAGGGGCCTCCGGCTGCTGCGGGGCGGCGTTCTGCGGCGCCGTGCCGTAGCCGTACTGCGAAGGGGCCTCCTGTTGTTTCGGGGCGCTGTGATTGGTCTGCGCGGGTACGTCAGCCGCGATGACAGCGCCGCAGTTGGGGCAGAATCTCGTTCCGTCCTCCACTTTGGCGCCGCAGTTGGTACAAAAAGCCATAGCCACACCCTCCCTGTAAAAATTGTTCCGTGTTCGTTCGATCTGCGGCGGAAAGCCGCTTTTCTGTCTTCATTTTTGTTCGCGGCAAAAGGCACGATGACAAAGGCACAAAACTGTCACGCGCGCGCACCGGTATCAAGGGCAAGATGATGCGGCTGCGTGACAGACACGCGTCTTTTCAAGGCAACTGTAGCACATGCTCACCTAAAAATCAACAAAATAGCTTCTCATTATGTATAAATTACTAATATTAGTACCACGTGCCACATCGCCGCGCACAAGAAGACCGCGCGCAAAAAAATGCCCGCCCGGGGCCGCGGCCGTGCCTGCCGGCGGAGATCGCGCTTGTAATTTGGCGGCGTTTAAGATATAGTTAGACTGAAAAGGCGGCGGGGCGGCTCCGTGACGGCGGGCATAAAGATGCGGGCGCCGCGGGGCGGGGGCCTGACGCCGAAAGCGTTATTGGGAGGTGCTTTTTATGGAACAGAGCGACGCCGCGCGCGCGGCTGCGGAGTATAAGCTGAAATGTCTGGACATCTACCGCCGGCTGCGGTTCGACATGCAGGAGCTGGACGCTTCCCCGGAGATCAGGACGGACGCCATAGCGATGGAGAAGGCCGTGGCGGCCGGGGAGCGGGAGACGGCGCTGGAGCTGAGCCGGACGATCGTCTATCTTGTCAGCATGGTGCGCGAGAGGCGCTATGTCTCCGACGAGGACCTGGAAAACATCAGGGGCGCGGCGGAGAAGCTGTCGTGCGCGCTCGGGGCTGCGGAGGGCTGACCGGGCGCGGGAATGAGGAAACGTATAAAATACAGCGCGCGGCCGGGGAGCGGGAGACGGCATGACAGCGGTACGGCGCGCCGTAAATAAGAAAAAAGAGCTTCCGTCGGGAAAAAGACGGGAGCTTTTTGTTTGTGCGTAACGCGCCGGCGGATGGCGCGGCGGCCGCGTTTGCGGGCGGAGGCGAAGGGCGCTGCGGAGGCGGCGTCGGGCGCCGGAACAACGGACCGCCGTGTGCGTAAGCACAAAATACGCGTGATTTTTTCGTCTCATTTGTACATGTTGTACTTGACGCTTTGGTTTAATGTGATACAATCACATTGTATATTTGGATGCGGTTTGTTTTTTTGCGCGTGACAGGATCCCGGCGCGGAAAGGCAAAAGCTGCTGCCGAACGGAAGGGCTGGAGTAGTATAATGATAAAAAGCGGTATCGGCGGACTTTCTAAAAGATGTTTGGCGTTTGCGCTGGCGTTGCTGATAATGACGACCTGCGCGCCTCTGGAGGTGTTTGCCGCGGAAGGCGGCGGGTCCTACTCGATAATGCTCAACGGAAGCGACGCGAGCGCGGCGAACGACGTAAAAGTCGCGTACGGCGACAGCGCCGCGCTGACCCTTTCGGGCTACACGGGCACGGGTACGCCTGCGTTTTTGTGGCTGCCGGGCACGACGGTGATCGACGGCGCGGAGACGTGGACGAGCTGGGCGGCCGGTGCGCCGACGGAGCCGGGAAAGTACTACCTCGGCTATTCGTTCGAGAACGAAAACGGCGACACCATCAGCCTTCTGGACGGCAGTTATTCTTATACCATTATTAAAGCGGCGCTGGCGCAGCCGACGGGCGCAAGTTGGCAGAGCGGCAGCACGGCGTCCTGGTCTGCGGTGACAAAGACGGCGAGCGGCGCGGCCGCCGCTGTCTCCGGCTACAAGGTGGCCCTGTACAGGGACGGGGCGGCCGCGGGCACATATGACGTGACCGGCGCGGATACGGTCTCCCTTGACCTTACGAGCGCGATAACGTCTATGGGCAAGGGCCTCTACACCTTCACGGTGCAGGCCGTGAGCACGGACGAGGCGCATTACGAGCCGTCGGCCGTCTCGGCAAGGAGCGCGGCGACGGCGGCGGTGCTGGTGACGGCAGCGGCGGGCGAGGGCGTGGCGTCCGTGACGCCCGCTTCGTCACAGCTGCTCATAGCCGGGAACAGCGGCCACAACAGCGTGGCCATAGCGGCGGTGCTCAAGAGCGGCAGGACTTTCTCCGGCTGGTCGGTGAGCGCGGCGGACGCGGTGACTTTCGGGGAGCAGAGCTCTCTCAGCACCACGGTGACGCTGAAAGACGACTGCGCCGTCACGGAGCTGACCATAACGGCCGCGACGTCGGACACCACGGCGCCCACGATCTCCGCGTACGCGGCGGGCACGGGCGACAAGTACGGCAAGCTGACGGGCACGGCCTCGGACGAGGGCAGCCCTTTGGCGCAGTACGCTTTTTCCACGGCCTCCTCCGCCGCCGGCGTGGCCGCGGGCGAGTGGCAGACGATCAGCGGCAGCGCGGCGGGCGTCTCCGCAGCGGCGGAGATGCAGGTCGCGGCGGCCGGCAAATACTACTTTTACGTCAAGGATGCCGCGGGGAACATCGCGCGGTCGGAAAGCTACATCCAGGCCAGCGAGGTGGATTACAGCGGTTACTATAATAACGGCACGGCCGACGCGGGGCATAAGGATTTCGTCGTCGGGGCTGAGGCGCTGACGCTCGACGTCCCTTCGCGGCCCGGCTTCAGCTCGAACGGCTGGCACCTTAAATCGGACTGCTCGGACACGGCGATAACCGTGATGGGCAGCCACAGCGACAGCCCCGTCACGGTCTACACTCAGTGGACGCGTGCGGAGATCAGCATCACGGCGCAGCCTCAGGGCTACAGCGGCGAGTACGACGGCGCGGAGCACGCCCTTTCGGTGACCGTGGGCAGCATGGCGGGCGAGGTCGCCTACCAGTGGTATAAGGACGGCAAGGCCATAGACGGCGCGACCGGCTCCTCTTACAGCGTCAAAAACGTCGCCGACAGCGGCGTTTACAAGGTCGTGGTGACGAACACGGTGGAGGGGACCGCACAGTCGCTCTCCAGCGCGGAGGCGACCGTCTCCATCACGAAAAAGGGACTCACCGTGACGGCGGAGGACAAGGCGCTCGGCTACGGCGAGGCGGTGCCGGATAATTTCTACACCTGCAATTACACGGGGCTCGTCTCCGGCGAGGACGACGGCGTGATCACGGCGGGCTCGCTTTCCTGCGCCTACGACCCGGCGGTAAGCGGCGCGGGCACGTACGCGATCACCGCTTCCGGCTTTGCGGCGGCGAACTACGACATTGTGTATGTGAACGGCACGCTGACGGTGGCGAAGAAAAACGGCGCCACGGACGCCGGCATTGTCTCGGCGCTTTCCGGCACGTCGTGGACCTACACCGGGAGCGGCATAGAGCCGGAGGTCACCGTCACGGACGGGGAGAAGACCCTGGTCAGGGGCACGGATTACACCGTGACATATTCCAATAACGTCAATGTGGGCTCCGGCATTGCGACGGTCACCTTCATCGGCAACTACACCGGAGTAAAGGAACTCGGCTTCACGATCGTGAAGGCGAGCTTCACGCCGAGCGTCATCCTCTCCGGCTGGACCTACGGCGAGACGGGCGGCACCCCCGCCCTCGACACCAACAACAGCGGCGGCGCAGTCGTGTATTACTACTACGCCGAGGGCGGCACGGAGGCCGACGCGGTGATTTCGCAGCCCAAGGCGGCGGGCGTCTACTATGTATACGCCGTTGTCGCGGGCACGGATAATTATAAGAACGTAAAGACGTCGGCGACACAGTTCACGATCGCGAAGCGCGCCATCACCATCACCGCGGCAAGCAGGAGCTGGAATTACGACGGCAGCAGCTATTCCGCGCCGAGCTACAGCAAGGAGGGCACCTTTGCCGCAAACGAGGGCTTCCAGTCCGTGTCTGTCGTCGGCAGCATCACGGACGTCGGCACGGTGGAAAACGTCATCAGCTACAAGCTCACGTCGGTCACCGATCCGGCCAACTACGACATCACGAAGGTAAACGGAACGCTCGAGGTCACACAGCGCGCCCTGACGGTGCCCTCCGAATGCGCCTGGGACGCGAAGACCCCCGGCACGGCGGACTGGGTGGCCGTCACACGCGAAAATCTGACCGTATCCTATGAATACGAGCTTTTCCGCGTGGCGAAAGACGGCAGCAAGACGAGCATCAAGACCGGGAGCACGACGGGGACGTCGGTGGACCTGGCCGCGACGATCCGTCAGGATTCCGCGGACAACGGGGCCGCCGGATACTGCTTCAAGGTCAGGGCCGTGCCCGCGGGCGGGGATAACCAGGGCAACTACAGCGCGGGCGAATACTCTGAATATTCCGCGGTCATATATACGGCGAAGGTGACCGTCACGGGCGGCGAGGGCGTCGCTGCGGCGACGATCAACGGGGCGTCCAGCGCCATCCTCATCCAGAACGAGAAGGCGCAGCTCGCGGCCGCGCCGCAGAGCGGGTATTCCTTCAGCGGCAGCGTGTGGAGCGAGGCGAGCGGGAACATCGTCATCGGCGACGCCAAGGCGGCCGCAACGACGGCGACGCTCTCGACGAAAATGAGCGCGGCGGCCGACATCGGCATAGCCGCATCCTGCATGGACGACCTGCCGGTCATCACGGCCTTTTCCGCGGCGACCTACGACAGCAACTCCAAGGTGCGCTTCACGTTTTCCGCGACGGATACGAAGACGATAACGGGCTGGGCGATAACGAAGTCCGGCACGGAGGAGCCGGCCGAAAACGACTGGCACAGCGTGTCGGCCTCCGCTCTGGACGGGCAGACGCTGGACAACATCACGGAGACGGGGGCTTACTACCTCTGGGTGCGCGACAACGGCGGCAACAAGGTCTGCAGCTCGGCCAACGACTCCGGCGCCGCGGGCATAGAGATATACGGGATCGCGTTCGCGGCGGGCGAGGGCGGCTCCGGCAGCATGAGCTCCATCCTCAAGGTGGAGAACATCGCCGTCACGCTCCCGGTCTGCGCGTTCACGCGCTCGGGCTACAGCTTCCGCAACTGGCAGGGCGCGAGCGGCATCTACACCAACGGCGGCACATACGAGGCCAACAAGAGCGACACGCTCGTTGTCCAGTGGACGGACGAGCAGTTCGCCTACACCGTCAATTACTATCTCATGGACACCGCGGGCAGCTATCCGGAGCAGCCGAGCCAGACCTCGCAGTTCTCCGGCGCCTACGGTGCGGTGATCGCCTCCGGCAGCTCCGTGGTGGCCCTCTCGCTCAAGGGCATGGAGCTGGACACGGCGGCGGATAAAACTTCCGCGATCACGCTGACGGAGGACGGCCTCACGCTCAGCGTCTACTACAAGCGGCTGCAGTACACCGCCACTTACAGCTACACCCCGCCGACGGGCTCCGCCGTGACGTCGAGCGACACGTATTATTACGGCGCCGCCTTTACGGAAAAGACGAAGCCGGCCGTGGACGGGTACGCGTTCGTCGGCTGGATATACGACGGCTCCAGCAAGGCGCCGACAACGATGCCCAACAACAACGTCACGGCGACGGGCACCTTCGTCCCCGCGAACGCCAATTACCTCATCCACTGCTATGAGCAGAACCTCAAGACGGACGGGAGCGGAGATACGAGCTACACGCTCGTGGCTTCCCTCGACAGGAATATCGGCGCGCTGCAGGGCGACACGGTGAATTTCGCGCTCTCCGACGCGGTCAAGATAGACGGCTTCACGGCGGCTTACGTGACGGTGAGCAGCGGCGCCCCCGGCGGGAGCACACCCTCCGGCACGGCGACGACGGCCTCCGGCACGGTCTCCAACCAGGAGAGCTCCATCCTCAACGTCAATTTCTATTACACGCGCAACACTTACAGTCTGACGCTGAACGTCTACGACAGCAACCTGCGCACCAACGCGATCTACACCCACACGGAGGACAGGCTCTACGGCGCCGCCATAGACGCGGAGGCTTTCGCGAATTACGACAAGGCGAACTGGACGGGAGCGCCGGCCGGCAGCGTGCTCGCCTCCTACGCCGACTGGAGCACGGGCGCGGCCCCCTCCGTCATGCCGGCCGGAGACGTGAGCGTCGCAAGGGACTACGTGAAGTCGATAGAGGCCCCTTACGGCGTCGAGGTCTACTGCGAGAACGCGGACGGCACCTATTCGCTGCAATCCACGCTCACTTATTACGGCTTCGTCGGCGCGAACGTCACGATCGGCGGAACGGACGAATATTCGGTGAACTACACCAAGTTCACGGGCAGCGTCGCGAATTTCGCCTACTATGATTTCGACTCCGGCAACGCGGACAACGTCACCTCCGGCACGGTGAGCAGCGACGGCAGCATGCACCTGAAGGTCTACTTCCAGCGGAAATCGTTCAAGACGACGATAACCTATTATTATAATGACGGAACGCAGACGAACAACGTCAAGCTGGCCACGGTCGTCAAGACCGGCAAGTGGGGAACGGAGTACACCTGCCAGCCGCTGGCCCTGTTTGACGGCAGCGTGCCCGCCACGTGGGACAACAACGGCGTCTACACCGCCGCCGGCAGCAGCATCGTGCCGCCCTACGATTTCAAGGCGAACAGCTACATGGCGGATTACGTGGCCTATTACTGGGACGAGTACAACCACTGGCAGTCCTGCAAATTCACCACGGTGGCCTCGCTGACGGACCACGCGAACGACAAGTACATCTTCGGCAAGAGCGACAACGGCTACGTCGCCGTCTACTACATAAAAGCCAACCGCGAGATCCACTACACGCTCGACGTCGTGTACAACCCGCGGAACCTGGCCAAATCGGGGGACAGCACCAACCATCCCCTGACGGTGACGGTGAACGGCAGCACATACAATGTGCGCGTCGCGAACAAGGCGGACATCTTCACGAGCACGTGGACGTCGTCGGCCGGCGACTACACGGCTTACCCGGCGCTGGGGACGCTCTCCGGCAGCTACACCTACGGCGAGCTGAGGAGCGGCTTCTCCGAGGTGACGGTGAACGGCGCGACCTATTACCTCAACTCGGCCGCGCCGGGCTATATCTACGTGGCGGACGCCGAAAACCAGTTCTATTACGGCAACCGCGTGGGCTACAACTTCCTGAGCGACGAGCTGAACACCGGCAGAGTCGGCTACGACACGGTGGAGAGCTACCTTGCCAACTACAAGGCGACCCACGGCGACAGCACGAACACCAGCACCTACGACGACAAACGCAACGGCGCCTACATATATAACGGCGGCTACTCGTCGATCATGTACGGAAACGGCACCTACGTCTTCACGTTCGACTACGCCACCACCTACAGCGTATCCTACACGATGAACGGGAACACCCACACGGATACCGGCTACGTCTACGACCAGACGGTGAACGTCGGCTGCAGCGACACGGGCGCGTTCCCGGTGAAATCCGGCTACACCGTGCGCTGGTACACGGACACGAATTACACGACGCTTGCCGCTGATTTCAACATCAGGGCCAACACTGTGTTTTACGGCCGCTACGTGCGGAGCACCGTCGAGTACACGGTGACGAACTACTACCAGCTTCCCAACACGGGCGTGTTCGTCACGGACACGGCCGCTGAGGGGCTCACCTCCCATACGGGCAGCGAGACGGTGACCTTCACCGACGGGGCCGGGGTCGAGAGCAGCTATAACGTCACGGTGACGAAGTATTACCTCGGCGACTCGCTCGTCATAGCCATCCGCAGGCTGCCGTGCCTCGCGTATTCCGAGGTCTCGCTGGATTACAACAACTATCTGATCGACGGCCTGGTCTACGACGACGCGAACTCCAAAAACGTGACGAAGGGCTACTGTGAGGCGGCGGGCATCGCCCTCGTCTCGTACTACAAGCGCCTGGAATCGGTGCTCACCGTGAACGCAAAGACGACGGACGTCGAGACGGTGACGAAGACCGTTTACCGCGCGGGGCAGAGCGTCACGCTCCCTGCTCAGGAGAATGAGGTCTTCTCCTTCGCCGGCTGGAGCATACAGTATGAAGTAGACGGCACGCCGACCGACTGGACGGGGACGCAGACCATTGGGACCGACAAGTCGACGACCTTCGCGATGCCCACTTACGACCTCTACGCCACGGCTCAGTGGACGCCGGCAGCTTATGCCTACACGCTCGTCCATTACTTTGAGACGACGAGCCGCACATACGACGCGGACCTCTACGCGCGCCTCGCCGGGATGACGGGCACGGACGCGACGATCGCCATCGCCGGCACGGACTTTGCAGGCAAAGTCTACAGCGCGGACGGCGCCGTCGTCGGCGTGTCCGCGGTGAAGGACGGCAGGACCTATTACTTCTCCGCCGCGGCGGAGGACGGCGGCGTCTATACGGTGGACGCGGCCGACCTCATCGCCGTTTCGGAGCCGGTGACGGCCGTGTCGGAGAGCGTGCTCACGGTCGCGGACAAGGTGCTCATGCTCACGGGCTACCCCTACACGTTCTCGTTCGCGGAGTACCGCAAGGACACGGTGTCCAGCACCCTTGCCGGCACCGACACCTACACGTACGGCCCAGGCATGTCGATAGAATATTATTACACGCGCGCGAGCGGCTACAGCGTGACTGTCGCGGCCGCCGCGAGCGACGGCGGGGACGCGGGCCTGACCCTCACGGGCGACGGCGCGGACTTCGCCTACGGAGAGACGGCGACGGTCAGGGCCGCGGCGGCGGCGGGCTACACGTTCGCCGGCTGGTACCTCGCGTCCGACACGGAGCACAAGACCCCCGTCTCGACGAGCGAGGAGTACAGCTTCCGCGTGAAGGAGAACGTCTCTCTCGTCGCCCTGTCGCAGCCTGCCGCGGCGGCTGAGCCCACGGTGGCGATCTCCGGACAGACGAGCTACGTCTACGGCTACAGCGCGGCCAGGACGAACACGATCACCGCGGCGGTGACGTTCGGCGAGGGCACGGATTCGGCCAACAAGGTCGTCTCCTACCAGTGGTACGCGGTGGACGGGGAGAACGCGACGGCGATAGACGGCGCAGTCTCGTCCACATACATCTTCCCGGCCGGCAAGTCCCACGGCAGCTACTCCTACAGGTGCGACGTGGTCGTGCCCCGCAGCGACACGGGCAGGAGCGCGACGGTGCGGTCCAATATTCTGACTGTCGCCGTTTCGTCCGCCGTCGTCTCCGCGGATGTCGCCGGCTACGACGGCACGTACGACGGAGCCGGGCACGGCATAACCGTCACATCCAAAAAGCCCACCACCGGAAACACGATCTACTACTCCGAGACGGAGCTCACGGCTGAAAACTATCTCACAGCCGGTTCCACGACGAACCCGCTGTATACGAACGTGCGCATGACGGACGGCGCGGTGGGCAGCTACACGGTGTATTATTACATCCACAACGCCAGCGCGGACTACAGCGACGCCTCCGGCAGCGCGCAGGTGAAGATAAAGCCGATCCCGGTGTCGCTGAAGGCGTCGGGTTCCTACCACAAGACGTACGACGGCACCGCTGTGGTCAGCGGCGCGGTCACGGAGCCGGGTACGGGCAAGTACAACCTTTCGCACGGCACGAGCTATACGATAATCGGCCTGCTCGAAGGCGATGCCGGGCTGTATATCGCGGACTTCGACGCCGCCTTCAACAGCAAGGACGTAAACTCCGCGGGCTCCGTGACCCTGAGCAGCGTGAAGATCGTGTCCGCGGCCACGGGCGAAGTCAACTACAACTACAGCTTTGCGAGCGGCTACACGATCGTGATCTCCGGCTACATCAATCCTTACGTCCTCGTCACGACCTGGGGGAGCGAGCAGATCTTCGTCTACGACGGCACGGAGAAGAAGCCGTCCATCTCGCTCGTCTCCGCGGGTGTGCCGGAACCGGCCATAGCGGACAGCGTCGTCGTGCAGGGCGGGCAGATCAACGCCGGCACCTACACGGCCTACGCCGCCATAACCCCCGGCGAGGGCTACATACTGAGCAACTACACCTTCAGCAACTCGAGCCGCGATTACGAGATAACGAAACGCGGAATAACGATCGCCCCCGCGGTGCCGGAGGCCGGAAGCGTCGTCTACAGCGGCGCCGAGCAGAAGGTCACCGGCTTCACGATCGGCGGGGCGGGCCTCGCGGTCGTGGACGGGACGGCGCAGACGTATACCGCCGAGGCCGACAAGGGCGCGACGGACGCCGGCACGACCGTCATCACCGCGAAGAACATGCACATATATCAGGGCAGCGCGGACGTGACAGACAACTACGACATCACGTACCTGAGCTCCGATTTTGTGATCAGCAAAAAGACGGTCACCGTCAGCGGATTCACGGCCGCCGACAAGGTCTACGACGGGACGGACACGGCCGTCGTCACAACGAGCGGGCTGGTCTTCACCGGGCTTAAGGCGGGGGATTCCCTCTCCATCCCGGCGGAGAACGTGACCGCGACATTTGAGAGCGCGGGCGTCGGGGCGGACAAGACCGTGACCGTGGCGCTGGAGCAGGGCGACCTCTCCGGGGCCTCGGCGGCCAACTACACGCTCGACGTCGCGGGCAGCACCCTCACCTGCACGGCTGACATCACGCCGGCCGTGATCACGGTGACCGGGGACGCGAAAGAGACCGTCTACGGCAAGACAGTCTCCCTCACCTCGGCGTACACGGGCTTCGTGAACAGCGAGACCGAAAGCGTGATCAGCGGGAGCGTCGGCTTCTCGGTGAAGTCCGGCACGGGCGCTGCGGCTCCCTACGCCGCGACGACCCCGGCCGGGACCTACGACATCATTCTGGATGTGAGCGGGCTCTCGGCGGACAACTACACATTTAAGGCGGCGGCGACCCCGGCGAAGCTGACCGTGGCGCAGAGGCCGCTCGCGGTGACTCCGTCGCAGGCTCCGTCCGTGACGAAGACGTACGACGGGACGACGAAGGCCACGGTGGACGGCGGCGACTGGGTATTCGCGGCCGTAGAGGGGAACGCGGACTCGGGCATCGTGAACGGGGACAGCGTGACGCTCACCTTCAGCGCCGCCTACGACAGCAAGGACGTCTCGAACAGCCGCACCGTCACGATGAGCGGGCTCACCATAAACAACGCCAATTACGTCCTCGCCGCAAACACGTGCGAGATAACGACGGGCTGCTCCATCACGCGGGCGCCGCTCACCATAACGGCCGCGAACAAGACCACGGTGTACGGGAGCGCGGCTCCGGCCTTCACGGCGACCTACAGCGGCTTTGTCAGCGGGGAGGGCACCTCCGTGCTCGGCGGCACGCTGGCGTTCGCCTGCGATTACAACACCGCCGACAGCGCCCACCGCGGCGCCGGGAGCTACACCATAACGCCCTCGGGCAGCACCTCGGGCAACTACGACATAATCTTCAAGAGCGGCACGCTCACAGTGAGCAAGGCCGTCATCACGGTCACCGCGAGCCCCGCGTCCCTCACTTACGGCATCGAGAGCAGCGTTCCCGCATATACGAGCGCGTACTCCGGCTTCAAGTACACGGACGACGCGGGCGTCGTAAACGGCACGCTCACGACGACGTGCAGCAGGACCTACAGCGACACGCCGGGAGAATACGCGGGCGCGATCACGCCGGTGATAACCGGGCTTACCGCGGACAACTACACCTTTAATGCGGTCGCCGCGAAGCTGACGATCGTGAAGCACGAGATCAAGGTCACCGGCATCACCGTGGACAGCAAGGTCTACGACGGCACCACCGCGGTGAGCGCCGCGCAGATAAAGACCGCCGACGCCGTTTACGAGGGGATACTCGCCGGCGACGTGAGCAATCAGGGCGTGACCGTGACGGGGGTGTACGACTCGAAGAACGTCGGCACCGGCATCAGGGTCGGGCTGACGGTCGGGCTCAACAGCTACCTCGCGGCCAGATACACGCTGGCGGCGGACACGCAGTCGGAGACGACGGCCGCCATAACGCAGAAGGCCCTCACCGTCAAGGTGGACAACAAGAGCATAAAATACGGAGACGCGGAGCCGGCCTACACCGTCAGCTACAGCGGCTTTGTCAGCGGCGAGGGCAAGGGCGTGCTCACAGGGACGCTCGCCTTCACGGAGAGCTACACCGCCGACGCCGCGAGCACGACGTACAGCCCGGTCGGGACCTACACGGTCAGCGCGTCCGGGTATGAGCAGACCGGCAACTACGCGATAAGCTACACGAACGGCACCCTTACGGTCGCGCAGGCGCGGCTTTCCGCCCCGACGGTGAGCTGGTCCGGCACGACGCCCGGCACAGTGAACTGGACAGAGGTGTCCGGCATCGGCGCGGTGGCGGTCGGCGGCTATTCGATCAGTCTCTACAAAGTGGGAGAGGCGGAGCCCGTAAGGACCGTGACGGCCGGAGCGGCCCTGAGGAGCTTCAGCTTCCTTGAGGACATGCGCGGGAACGGCGCCGGGGAGTACAAGGTGCAGGTCGTGGCCCTCGCCTCCGTCGACAACAACGCCGACAAGGCGAACGTGGCCGACAGCGCCGCGGGCACGAGCGGCTCCGAATATGCCGCGAAGGTGAACGTGGCGTTTGCCTCCGACACGATAAGCCAGGCGGCCGCAGCGACGATGACGGGTGACGACAAGGCCATCTCCATAAACGCCGCCGCGACGTCCTCCTACGTGATGATAGCGGGAGAGACGGGCGCCGCGATCACGGCCCATCTGAAGAACGCGACGGGCTACAGCGTAAAATCGCTGACGAGCGGCAGCACGGCGCCCCCTCTCGCCTCTCCGGCGACGAACGGCACGACGGTCAGTTCCACGGCCGCCCTGTCCGCGTCGCTCGCCTCGGCGGCGGACATAAACGTGACGCTGGCGCTGGCGGCCACCCCCGCGACGGTGACGCTGGCCATCTCGGGCGATCCTGCGGCGGCCGACTTCGGCTACACCGCGGCGACGGCGCCGCAGCTCACCGCGACGGTCGGCCCCGAGAGCGGGGACAACCTGGAAAAAGCCGGGTACACCTACACGTATCAGTGGTATCTGAAAGAGGGCGCCGGCGCGAACACCGCGATGGAAAGCGGAAACGGCGCCGTGCTCGCCTTCCCGATGGGCAAGAGCGCCGCCAGCGATAAATACCATGTGACCTGCGAAGTGACAGCGACGCGCAGCGACAACGGGCAGAGCAAGACCATCACCTCGGTGAGCCAGCTCTCGGCGAAAACATATTTCAACGTTGTCATCCGCCGCGCGGAGTTCAGCTCCATCGTCAGCCTTGCCGGGTGGACCTACGGGGAGGCGCGCAAAGCGCCGTCCGTGAGCAACAACCCCGGCGAGGGAACGGTTCGGTACGAATACAACACGTCCTCCGACGCGCAGAGCGGCTGGACGACGACGATCCCCAAGGACGCCGGAACGTACTACGTGCGCGCGTATATCCCGCAGACGCTCAACTACAGCGAGTTCCAGACCCAGCCCGTCGCCTTCACGATCGCCAAAGCCAAGCTGGCGACGCCGGACGGCCTCACGATGAGCGCGTCCGCGACGACGCCTTACGGCCTCACGTCGTGGAACGCCGTCTCCGGCCCGAAGGAGAACGCGGGGACCTCCGCCGACTCGACCGTCTCCGTGAAATACAAGGTCAAGCTCTATCGCGCCGCGACGGACTCCGCGACGGACAGCGACTGGACGCTCGTCTACACCTCTGACGCCGTGACGGCGACCTCCCTCGACCTGACGCAGCAGTTCACGCAGGCGGGATTCTACCGCTTCACGGTGAAGGCGCTCGCCGCCTGCTCCAACGAGAAGGCCAACTGCGACGACAGCGACGAGAGCGCGCGCGGCGGCGTTATCGAGATAAAGAGCACGATGGGTTCCGGAGACGAGACCTACGAGTATAAAAAGGTGTACGACGGCGAGCCCATCGTTCTGAACGCCGCGGACAGCCTCGAGGGCGTCACGTACCAGTGGCTGCGCGACAAGACGGAGATAGCCGGGGCCACGGGCAAGACGCTCGACGTGACGTTCGTCGGCGAGACAGGCACCTACACCTGCAAGCTGACGGTCGGAAGCGACTCGTACTACTCGTCGAACCACGTCGTCACGATAACGCCCCTCCCGGTGACCGTCACCTCCGACACACAGACGAAGGTCTACGACGGGACTCCGCTCGTGGGCGTCACCAAGTCGGTCACGACGCTCGGCACCGGCGACACCATAGCTTACACTCTCGCTTCGCGCACGGACGCGGGCACGTCGACGAACACGATAACGGGCGTCACCATCACCCACAACGGCACGACGACGGTCTTTGACGAGGGCGGCACGAACAACAGCTACACTCTGACGAAGACGGCGGGCACCCTCAACGTGACGGCGCGCAGCCTGGCGAACGGCACGGAGTACAACACCGGCATAACGGTGAGCCAGCCCGACGCCGTGATGTATGACGGCACGGCGCACACGCCAACGGTCACGGTGACCGACTCGACGATACAGGTGGACGGAGCAAACAAGGTGCTCGTGCTGGATACGGATTACACCGTCACCTACAGCGCCAACAAGGACGCGGGCACGGCGGTCGTCACGATAACGGGCAAGGGCAACTACTCCGGCACGATAACGCGGAGCTTCACCATCAACAAGCGTCCGGTGACGCTGACCTCCGCCTCCCAGACCCGCGAGTACAACGGCGCGGCGCTGAAGAACAGCGGAGTGACCGTGACGGGCGACGGCTGGGCTAACGGCGAGGGCGCGGCGTACACCATGACGGGCAGCCAGCTCGACGTCGGCGAGAGCGACAACACCTTCACCTACACGCTGAACACGAACACCAAGGCTGACAACTACACGGTCACCACAGTCGCCGGCAAGCTCACCGTGACGAAGAACACCTCGCCGGTGGTCGTCACCGCGGGCAGCGGCAGCAAGACCTACGACGGCGCGGCGCTGACGAAAAACAGTTTCACCCACACCGGCACCATCGCCTCCATCGACACCCTGTCGGCGGTCATCACGGGCACGCAGACGGACGCGGGCACGAGCGGCAACGTGGTCACGAGCTACAAGGTGACGCGCACGAGCGATGGCAAGGACGTCACTGCCTATTACACCTTCGGCGACAGCGTCTCCGGCACACTGACAGTAAGCAAGCGCCCGGTGACGCTGACCTCCGCCTCCCAGACCCGCGAGTACAACGGCACGGCGCTGACAGACGGCACCGTCACGGTGGGCGGCAGCGGCTGGGCTACCGGCGAGGGCGCGGCCTACAGCGTCACGGGCAGCCAGCTCGACAAGGGCACGAGCGACAACACCTTCACCTACACGCTGAACACGAACACCAAGGCCGCCAACTACACGATCACGACAGCCGTCGGCAAGCTCACCGTGAACGCCGTCTCCGCAAAGATAACGGTGACGGCGAGCAGCAAGACGGTGACCTACGACGGCACGGCGCTGACGAACAGCGGCTTTACCTACACCGAGAACGTGCTCGTGAGCGGCGACACCCTGTCGGCGGTCATCACGGGCACGCAGACGGACGCGGGCGAGAGCGCCAACGTGGTCACGAGCTACGTCGTCAAGCGCGGCGAGACGGACGTCACCGGGAACTACACCTTCGCGGCGAGCGTTCCCGGCAAGCTGACGGTAAACAAACGCCCGGTGACGCTGACCTCCGGCTCCTTTGACAAGACGTACGTCGGAGCGGCGCTGACGGACACCAGCGCGGAGCCGATAACGGTGACGGGCGACGGCTGGGTCTCCGGCGAGGGCGCGGCGTACACCATGACGGGCAGCCGGCTCGACGTCGGCGAGAGCAATAACACCTTTACCTACACGCTGAACACGAACACCAAGGCCGCCAACTACACGGTCACGACAGTATACGGCAAGCTCAGGGTGGACCCGATAGCGACGGTCATCACCGTCACGGCGAACAGCAAGACGAAGACCTACGACGGCACGGCGCTGACGGACAGCGGCTTTACCTACACCGAGAACGTGCTCGTGAGCGGCGACGTCCTGACGGCGGTCATCACGGGCACGCAGACGAACGCGGGCGAGAGCGGCAACGTGGTCACGAGCTACGTCGTCAGGCGCGGCGAGACGGTCGTCACCGGGAACTACACCTTCGCGGCGAGTGTTCCCGGCAAGCTGACGGTGAACAAGAGAGCCGTGACCATCGCGGTGGCGAGCGCCCAAAAGACCTACAACACCGCCGACCCGGCCTTTACGGGCACGGTGACGGGCCTGGCGGCGGCGGGCGACCTCGGCACGGTCAGCTACATCAGGACGAATGCGACCGTCAACAACGCGGGCACCTACCCCGGCGTGCTGACGGCGAACTACACCGATAACAACAACTACGACATCACGGTGACGAAGGGCGACTTCACCATCGTAAGGTCCGGCGCGCTCACCGTCTCCTGCGCGGGGTATGACGCCGTCTACGACGGCAGCACTCACGCCCCGGCGGCCGCGGCGAACGTCAGCTCGGGCACCACGGTGTCCTACAGCACGGACGGCGGCACGACTTGGAGCGGGACGGTCCCCTCCATAAAGGACGTCGGCACCGTCACCGTAAAAGTCAAAGCTGAAAACGACAACTACGTGACGGCGGAGAGCACCTACACGCTCAAGGTCAGCAAGAAGTCCGTGACCATCGCGGTGAACAGCGCCTCCAAAACGTTCGGAGAGGCCGACCCGGCCTTCACGGGCACGGTGACGGGCCTGGCGGCGGCGGGCGACCTCGGCACGGTCAGCTACAGCAGGACGAACGCGGCCGTCAACAGCGCGGGCACCTACCCCGGCGTGCTGACGGCGAGCTACACCGAAAACGGCAACTACGCCGTCACGGTGACAAACGGCGACTTCTCCATCAAACAGTCCGGCATACTCACCGTCTCCTGCGCGGGGTATGACGCCGTCTACGACGGCAGCACTCACGCCCCGGCGGCCGCG
>Ga0183096_1001652_pt1 | contig 18060 bp, 14 predicted proteins | sample Biomet5_FD_127791 | JGI IMG/M metagenome (GOLD analysis project Ga0183096, IMG submission 127791) | Microbial communities from bioreactor (seeded with sewage sludge) at LBNL, California, USA - Biofuel metagenome 5 (version 2) (version 3) | ecosystem: Engineered > Bioreactor > Anaerobic >... | reverse complement strand
TTCCTCTCCGCACGCTTGAGGCATGCGCTGAACTTTCGGCCATAGCAGTCACGGCGGCCGAACGCGGCAACCCGAACACGGCAAGCGACGCCGGCAGCGCGGCGCTCCTCGCTGAGGCGGCAGGCAGTGCTGCTGCGTACAATGTCCGCATCAACCTCCCGGGCATATCCGATGAAGTATTCGCGGATGCGTGCAGGGCAAGGATGTCTGAGGCGCTGGACGAGATAAGCCGCTGCTCGATACAGACTTCCGACATAATGGACAGCATGCTTTAGTTTATGCAAGATCGCGGCAAAAGGATGTATAGCCTGAGGCACCAGATTTCCTGAAAGAGGTGTTGACCATAAAATACAGAAGCACTGAAATTCTTGGCGACATAATGTTCACTGAAAACCGCGCCTTGTACAAATCAATGGGGTTTTCTGACGAAGATCTGAAAGGACCTATTATAGGGATTGCAAATTCATGGAATGAACTGGTGCCCGGCCACTATAATCTCAGAAACGCTGCTGAATTTGTAAAAAAAGGAATCTACAGAGCCGGAGGAGCCGCTGTTGAATTTGGCGTTATAGGTGCATGCGACGGCCAGGCATGCGGGCACATCGGAATGAAATACATCCTCCCGTCAAGGGACCTTATAGCCTGTGATATAGAAGCCATGGTGCAGGCACATAGGCTCGACGGCATAGTTATGCTCGGCTCATGTGATAAGATCGTCCCTGGTATGCTTATGGCGGCAGCCAGGCTCAATATCCCTGCCATAATGCTTGTCGGGGGACCTATGCCAGGAGGTATATATTTTGACGGGCGCAGCAGCGACTCAACTTCCGTATCGGAGGCTGTGGGAATGCTCAGTGCCGGCAGAATTTCTGAAAAAGACCTGAAAAAACTTGAGGATGCGGCTGCTCCGGCATGCGGCTCATGTTCGTACTACGGAACTGCAAATTCAATGGGCTGCCTTGCGGAAGCGCTTGGCATGTCCCTCACCGGATCGGCTCTTATACCGGCAACTCATGCAGCACGTTTCAGAACTGCCGAAGAAACTGGCAGAAAAATAGTTGAACTTGTAAAAAAAGATACAAAACCCCGTGACATTATAAATATACAATCGCTCGAAAATGCCGTATCTGTTGTAATGGCGACAGGAGGTTCAACGAATTGTTTTCTTCATCTCTCGGCAATAGCATATGAGACAGGAATAAATTCAGATATAATGATGGACCTTTATGATGCTGTGAGCGACAGGATCCCTTCCATTGCAAAAGTAAACCCCGCATCTGAATACAATATGGAAGATTTTTACAGGGCCGGAGGGATTCCTCAGGTAATGAAAGAGCTTGGAAATTTTATCAACAAAGATTGCCTGACCGTTACAGGAAAAACTGTAAAAGAAAATCTCGAAGGATGGTCCAATTATTATGAAACTGACAGAAGGGTCATTCGTACAATTGAGGATCCGTTCAGTCTTTCAAAGGGGCTTGTCGTGCTGCGCGGAAACCTGGCGCCTGAGTGCAGTATAAGCAAACCGATAGCAATGGACCCATCCACGTATTTCTTCTCTGGCCCCGCGCGTGTTTTCGAAGGGGAGGAAGAGGCAAATAAGGCAATAATGTCAGGCCAGATACAGCCTGGTGATGTCATAGTGATACGTTATGAGGGGCCTAAAGGCGGACCTGGCATGAGAGAGATGTATTTTGCCATGAAGCTTCTTTATGGCCTCGGGCTCTCTAAAAAAGTGGCTCTTATTACTGATGGCCGCTTTTCAGGTACTAACAACGGCTGTTTTGTCGGGCATATATCGCCTGAAGCAGCTGAAGGCGGTCCTATAGCCATAATAAACAATGGTGACAGAATAACTATAGATATAAACAAAAAGACACTTAATCTTGATGTCCCGGAAGCTGAAATAAGAGAGAGGCTTAAAAACTGGAAAAGGCCGCTTTTTGAGGAATATAAAGGACTGCTTGGGATATATTCTAAATTTGCAGCATCCGCGTCAGAAGGTGCAATGATAAAAATATAAAAAGCTCGAAATGTTTCAATTTACAAATACGGCACAGTCTGCGACTCCGATCAGATTTTGTACTGCGTGCAGATATTTTGCCTTATTTTGATAAACCTATTTTGCCCTCAAGCATTTTTTGCCTGTGAGGGACTGGTATCTGCGAATATATTTCAGCAGCCTCGTCTGAATATTCTCTGGCAGATTTAACGAGGATATTATCGAACTTGGACGGAAGCAGATCATTTTCTTTCATTTCGGCAAGATAGGCCTTTGCCATTGCATGTACGGCAATCCACGATCTTTTCCTGATAGGCGATGACAGCAGTTCGCCTATTTCAAGGGATCGAAGCGCATGGTCATATTTCCCCTGTTTTGCGTCAGCTATAGCTTTCAGGCTGTAAAGAATAGATCCGCACCTGCCCCCCTGGGATTTTTCGAAAATCTCCGCACCCTTATATATATGCTCATACATCATGTCCATATTGTTCATGTCGAAAGCCACATCAGCCACATGTGCATGAAAATGGCTGCATCCCCAGAAAAGTCCTTTTTTTTCACAGGTCCGCGTGCATTTTTCAAAATGTTCCAGAGCTTTATCAAACATGCCCTGCCATTGATAGTTCTCTCCGATATAACATTCTGCGGCAAGCATGCTTAAGGTATAGTGCTTGCCTATCAGTGCCTGTTCCTCAAAGATTTCTATTGACCTTCTGAGAATTTTTTCCGAGCGGGCAAAATCACCCTTTATCTGAAATGCAACGCCTATAAAACGCAGTGCTATCCCTATGTATTTATCGCGTTCCTCTCCCTTTGCTATATGAAGCATTTCCCTTGCGCAATTAAGAAGCTGTCCCCAGTTATCTGTCTGCAGAAAATGGTGCCCCATATGCATAAGGCAGTGTATGTTTATGTTATGGAACGAATATTTTTTTGCCATCTGCATGGCGCGGTTTATGAATATCTGACCTTCCCTGTATTCGCCCCAGCCTATCAGGTAGCCTCCCCTGAGTTCGAGATATAATGCCTCCATTTCCAGGACCTCAGGATCATCAGGGTCTTTTCGGTTAAGAGTATGGAGAAGTTCACTAACTTCGTCCATTTTTCTTTCTGTATCGGTGCTATCGCTGAAAGGGTGCGAACATGAAAAAAGAACATCGTCCTGGATCAGCGGAAAAAGGTCATGGTTAAGCGTTATGTCGAAGATCATTTCTCTAAGATGCTGGTGAAGGACATTTTTCAGGAGTCCGGCTTTAGTATAGTGGTAGCATATAAGGGAACTCAGCGCCGGGTCCCAGATCTGAGGCGAATATTTACGGTTCAGTATGCCTGCTGCCTTCATGTGGTATTCTTCCCGCTGAAATGCCGGTGTCAGGTTGTATACGCTTTCCCGTACTTTAGGATGCTGGAAATCTACAAAGACCGTTCCTTCAAGGGTTTCGGCCTCTTTTATCAGTTTCCGGTGCAGCAGCTCTTCAGCTGCCGCTGCGACCTGTACCGTTTTTTCCTCCATTATCTCAGAAATTGTAGATATTTGTGCACCGCTTGTAAAAACGGAAAGAACCCTTAAAAAAGCTCTGTGCTTTTCAGGTATTTCTCCCAGACGTGCCAATATAACGCCGCCAAGTCCGCCGCTTGCAAGTTCGGCGTCGGAGTTCGAACGCAAAGTTTTTATGATTTCCACTATAAGAAGCGGAAGTCCCTCGCTTTCTCTGAAAAAATAATCGCTGTCCCTTGATTCAATAAGCTTTTTATCGAGAAAAAGTTTGCAGAATGACTGGGTTTCCATTTTATCGAACGGTTTAAGGGATATATACTGCAGATTGATCAATCCGCTGGTCTCAATCCTTTGCAGCATTCTCAGCGCATATTCGCTTTTTTCAGGCCGGCTTGTAATAAATATTACTGTCGGTATCGGCAGGGTGGTCAGCAGAGCCTCAAGCAGCAGCAGCGACTCCTTGTCGAACCAGTGGAGATCCTCAATCAGGAGGATAAGCCTGTTGCCTGCCGAAACAAGAGTAAGCAGTTTGCTTATTGCGTTCCCTATTACAAAAGGTGTTCTTTCCGACATTTTTACGAAGTCTGCATTATAAGTTATGCGCCTGTTGCTCATAAAATTAGGGAATACCCCTGCAAGCAGTGAAATATTGAGTGCAGCTGAATCAAGCTTTTCTATGTCGGAATAAAGTGCTACCTGTGATACAAGGTTATTCCACGGCGAATAAGGATAGCCGATCCCGTCTTCATAGGACATGGTTGAGAACATCATGGATTTCCCATTATTTATCGGCGAAATAATCCTCCGTACAAGCGCAGTTTTACCAACGCCGGCCTCTCCCTCTACAAAAATAACTGCCGGTCTCTCCTGGCTCTCCTCTATTTTATTTAAAATGAGCTCAAGTTCTTTTTCTCTTCCGAAAAAGAACGATTCCGGGTTGTCCTTTGTGACATTTTCATTAATCCCGGTCTCTGTTATTATCATACGCCTGAAAATGTCTTCTGCACGCTTTGAAGGAGTTAGCCCTATTTCATTCTTCAGTTTGGTTTTGTATTCCCTGAAAAACGCCGCAGCTTTGACAGCTCCACGTCGCTTGCAGTACAGATCCATAAGTTCCAGAGCGGAATCCTCATCGAAAGGATCAAGAGAAACCAGTTTTTCCAATGATTCCTGCAGTTTATCAGGATCTTCCGCATCATAACATGATGCTACGCGGATTTTAAGGCAGTCTGTAATTTTTTCTTTCACGAGAGCTTTTGCAGATACCAGCCACTCGCCGAATTCTGCATTTTCCGGAATATCGAAACCTTTGAGCAGTTCATCACAAATATACGATGGGATCGGAATAGAAATATCTTTCAAAGACGCAAGCTTTTCCAAATATATATCAGCTTCTCCAAGAGAAACGGTATGTCTGTCGGAGATAATGAAATTCAACGGCAGATATCTTTTAAGGAGATACAGGGCATTACGAAAGTTGTTCTGTGCAGAGAGCTCGTCTTTTTCGCCCCACAACAGACAGGTAAGTTTTTCACGGCTTGTTTTTCCTTCTACAGCAAGATAATAAATAAGAGCCTCTGCTTTCTTAAGAGGCAAAAAAAGTTTTTCTCCGTCCACTTCGATAAAGGGAGTTCCCATTACTTGGATCTTTATAGACATAGCTGCCTCCTTTAGCCGGAAGTTATCAATGTCAAGGAAGATTTTATGTCCGTCATAATGTCAGGTTTAAATAATCTTAGCCAGGCAACATTATAAAGCAAAAATGAGTGACGGATCAAAAAGAAACGCCGAAAACAGTATTCAATGCGCAGACTAAGACAGTATGCCGGTTATCTTTTCAACAGCATCAACCAGGCTGCCGTCGGCGATCAGTCCGGCAGCAAGTTTTTGGTCCTTGTAAAAAATCCTGTCGTTTTCCATAAAGTTTATCTTGCTCCTAAGGATTTTATAAGCCTCATGTGTTCCTGCCCCCATTTTTTTCTTTGTCTGCAAATCAATGGCCTGTGCCGCGCTCATTAATTCTATTCCAAGGACTGTTCTTACGTGGCTTATTATTGTTGCTGCCTTGCGTGCTCCTATCGTACCCATGCTGACATGGTCCTCCTGGCCCGCAGATGTAGGGATAGAATCTACACTTGACGGGTGGGCGAGGATTTTATTCTCAGAAACAAGAGCTGCTGCTGCGTACTGAGGTATCATATAGCCGCAGTTTATACCTCCGTTTTTTACCAAAAAGGCTGGCAGTCCGTGGTTTAATGCTGGGTCTATTAGTTTCGCTATGCGGCGCTCTGAAATGTTTCCCAGTTCAGATACGGCTATTCCAAGAGTATCTGCTGCAATTGCCACAGGCTGTCCGTGGAAGTTGCCGCCTGAAAAAACCTCACATGTTTCAGAAAACACTACAGGGTTGTCAGTCACCGCATTTATTTCATTTTCTATCACCGATGAAACATAATCAACGGCAAGCCTGCTTGCACCATGTATCTGCGGAATACAGCGCAAAGAATACGAATCCTGCATTCTCTCTTCGCCCTGGGCTGTGGTGTATTCGCTTCCTTCGAGAAGACGCAGCATGTTTGAAGCAACGTATTTCTGTCCCTGGTGCCGGCGTATATCCTGTATCCTTGCATCGTATGCATTTGTTATCACATGCAGGGATTCAGCTGTCAAGGCACCAATAATGTCTGCAGCTTTCAGGATTGTCCTGGTATCTGCGAGTGCATGGGCGGTGACTGATGTCATGCACTGCGTCCCGTTTATCAGAGCCAGGCCTTCTTTTGCTTTAAGCACAACAGTTGGTATTCCTGCTTTTAGCATAGCTTCACTGCCTGTCATAACCGTTCCCATATATTCGGCTTCTCCAAGGCCTATCATTGGAAGTACCATATGTGCGAGCGGGCATAGGTCGCCGCTTGAACCAACTGAGCCTTTCTCTGGTATTACCGGATGGACCCCTTTATTTACCATCTCAATAATCGTCTCAATAATAACCGGGCGCACACCTGAATAGCCGTTTATAAGCGAATTGGCTCTCATAACAAGCATTCCTCTTACCACATCCTGCGGCAGCGGATTACCGACTCCGGCTGCGTCTGCAAGGATCAGGTTTATCTGCAGCAGGTCGATTTCATTTTCAGGGATTGCAACGTCAGAAAATTTTCCGAATCCGGTGTTTATTCCATACATAGGGCGCCCTTCAGCTACTAATTTATCTACAATGTCCCTTGATTTTTGTACATTTTCCATGCTGCCCGCACAAAAAACTGCTTTTGCATGTCTTCTTGTCACTGCAACAAGGTCTTCAACAGTCAGGTTCCTGCCGTCAAGTATAACTTCCATTCCAATCAGCCTCTTTCGTTTGTAAGTTAAAACAGCCTTTATAAAATAAGCCTAACTGATATTGGTCATATTTCTGCTGCAAAACAGAATGCCAAAGCTATTTCAAAAAACACGTATTAACATATTCCTGCATATATAAAAACTGGATCTTGTAAATACTGTTAAAAGAGCAACCCATCAAGGCGGATATTTATGCCTGTCGATAAATATGTTTTGCGCAAAAAAAGCGGACGGTTAATTCAGTGTACGTGTTTTCAGTTTTTAATTAAGTATTTATTTAAGCATAAATGCTCTAAACATGGTTGCTGCACTGTATGCTGTTTATATATCCGGTATTTCTTAATGCTGCTAAGAATAATATTGTTTATGCAGTGCCACAGTATCGTTTTTTTGCCTTGGGAACAGCCTTTACCCCAATAAACAAAACTAACGGGAACTATTTCATGTCACGATAAATTTGATTGTTAAGTTGAATGAAATTAGAATCCTCAAATTGACACCTTATATTATTAGCTCTATTCCATCATAAAATCATCAAAAGTTACAGCGTTAAGATATAAGCGGACCTGATAAAATGTTTGAAATATATTTTGAAGCCATTATATTATACTTTGTGCATGGGAGTGGTAAATATGAGCATAGACAATATGCTGTCTGAGATCAGGAATTTCATTGATCTAAAAAGCGGCGAAATAATAGAACTTAATGATTATTTATATGAACATCCGGAACTGTCCGAACAGGAATATGAGACCAGCCGTATATTTGCCGAAAAATTAAAGTCATACGGTTTTGATGTCGAATACCCGTTTATGGGTTTGCCGACCGCGTTTATGGCAAAAAAACGCGGTAACAATGTCAGTGAGGAACTGCCAAGAGTTATTTTGATGGCGGAGTATGATGCGCTGCCTGATGTAGGGCATGCCTGCGGACATAACCTGCATGGAACTATGGCGATGTATGCCGGAATTGCACTTTCCAGGCTGCTTGATAGAGTTGATGGAGAGGTGTGGATAGTTGGAACTCCGGCTGAGGAAACAGATGGGGCAAAAGTGCTTATGGCTGAAAAAGGCGTCTTCGATAATGCTGATCTGGCTTTAATGTTCCACTCGTATGCGGTAGAGAGCTACACTGACTACAGGGCTCTGGCTCTTGACGGATATGAATTCTGTTTTGACGGAAAGGCTGCGCACGCAGCCGCGTCGCCATGGCTTGGAATAAGCGCGCAAAGCGGAATGATGCTTTTTATGGATGCTATCAACATGTTACGCCTGCATATCAAGGATATGTGCAGAATTCACGCTTTAGTGATCTCGGTAAGCGGTGCGACCAATATAATTCCCGACAAGGCCGTTTGCAGAGTAGAAGCAAGGGCAGCCTGCCGCACAACACTCAATGAAATGATGGATGCTGTTTTCTGCTGCGCAAGTGGGGCTGCGGCCGCTACCAGGACGAATGTTAGCTGGTCTAAATTTATGCGCAGTTTTGATGACATGCTCCCAAACCTGGCAGCTGAAAAGCTTGCTGAGGATGTCCTGTTGAAATACGGTGTCGTATGTACGCATAACCATTGTCCCACCGGATCCACGGATGTCGGAAATGTTTCTTACCGTTGTCCGGCAATTCAGCCTGAATATGCGATAACTAAAAAAAATTTAAGTTTGCATACCAGAGAATTCGCCGCAGCCACCATAAGCGATGAAGGCCATGAAGCATTGCTTACCTCAATTTTGGCGCTTTCCGAAATATGTCTGAAGGTTCTCACAAATGATATACTCAGGAAAGAAATTAAAAGGGAATTTTTAGGAAGGAGAGAAAAAAGCGAATAAACTGCCGATGTTTTACTTTTAAGTGACGAGTGGATTCTTGCTGTATATCATTCAAATAAAGTTTATCGATATTTTCAAAAAATTGAAGCTTATAGGTTTTTATATGCACAATTGATATGGTTTTTAATAAAAATTGTAACGGGGGCTAAAAAATGAATGGTGACAAATCGCCTTTATTTAAAACCAGCAGAGGCGGCAGTGGTGTGCGTCTTGCTGACAAGGCTGCGGAAAATATTCGCAAGATGATAATTGAGAATATGTTTGATCCAGGAGAACCGCTTAGCGAACTTAGACTTGCAGAAATGCTAGGCATGAGCCGTACTCCTGTAAGAGAAGCCATAACGCTGCTGGAACAGGAAGGCCTGCTTCGCATAGTGGTCGGCAAAGGAGCTTTTGTTACTGAGCTGAACAGGCGTGATTATCAGGAGGTCAACGATATAAGGATGGTCCTTGAGCCGCTTGCGGCAGTATCTGCGCTGAATATAATACCTGCATCGGAGCTTCAGATGCATAAAAAGGTGTGGATGCGCTTCCTCTCAGAATTTCAGGCCGGCAGGGAGCTGTCTGTGGAAGAACTTACGGACAGGGATGATGAACTGCATTTCATGTATATCGATAACTGCGAGAACGTGCGTCTGAAGAATTTTCTGAGGGTGCTTCGTTTCCAGACCAACCGATATATATATGCGCACTGGAATACAAGAGAGTATCTGGGAGAAACTATAAGACAGCACCTTGACATCATCATGATGATGCAGAAGAGGGACAGGGAGTCCCTTAGAAAAGCAGTGGAAGTCCATATTGAACATAACAATCGTTTTGTAGGAATATATATGAACATGAAAAATTAAAGTATATATATCAGAACGGTTAATATTATAAAATTGCAATGTCACTCATTTAAACTTTTGATTATATTTCGTGTGTAAAATTTTATATTTTTTTCTATAATTACTCTCGTAAAATTTTGATGAATTTTTGATGCTGTACAATTGACATCTGATTCACTTGATACTACTATCATTGAAATCATCAGGCGATCATAACAAAATGACCTTACAGAGGCCATATTTTTTAATATTAGTTCATTATACATACTGTATAATTGAAATAGTCTGATTTTATATATTGTCGATAGTGCGTATGGAAATTTGGTATTTGTACAAAAGTCATTATACTGTCAGTATAATGATTAAAAATATATTAATTTATTCATGTAATAAATGAGAAAGCGGGGGAATTTTCATGGAGCTGACAAGTGAGCAGCTTGGGATGCTTAACGGCGAACAGGGCAAAGCTGCTGCATATGCAATGAAAATCCAGGACGGGCTTGGAAGGGTTTTCGGAGCAAAGCGAATGGTACCTATTACAAGAGCACATGTTGCTTTAAGTTCACAGGATGCAGATGTATGGTTTGTTGAGAAGCTTGTTAACATGGGCGGCAAATGTAAAATTGCGCCGACTGTGAACCCAAGCATCGATGTCCCTTATCTTAACCGCCATTTGGCTGAGGTACCTCAGGAAGGAAAAGATATAGTTTCAAAGACAAATGAGGCATATCGCAGGATAGGTGCGGCACTGACATTCGACTGCACGCCATATCTGCAGCAGAATGTGCCTGCCTACGGTGAGGTTATAAGTTTTTCCGAATCCAGCGCAACTCCGTATGTAAATTCTGTTATCGGTGCACGTACGAACAGAGAGTCTTCGCAAAGCGCGCTTTGCGCAGCAATAACAGGCATTGTGCCTGAGTATGGTCTTCTTCTTGATGAAAACCGCAAGGCCGAAATACTCGTAGAAGTAAAAGCAGAGATAAATGACGATTTTGACTACCAGCTTCTGGGCTGGTGTTATCCGCTGATTTATAAAGGGCCTGAAGTGCCGGCATTTGTAGGCATAAATGAAAGACCGACACCGGAGGGTTTCATGAACTTTGGCGCTGAGCTTAACACATCAGGTGCTGTAGGTATGTACCACATTGTGGGCATCACTCCAGAAGCACCTGATATTAAAACAGCCTTTGGGGGTAAAGAACCGCTGAAAAAGATTGTGATCGAACAGAAAGACCTTGAAATGGTCCGCAAAAGGATATGCGGCGAACCTGGCAAGATAGATTTTGCAATGTTCGGCTGCCCTCATCTCAGCATACGGCAGGTAGGGGACATAGCCAGGGTATGCAAAGACAAGCATTTCGCCGTGGGTGTATGGATACTTACAAGCTCACTTACAAAAGAACTTGCTGCAAGGATGGGTTTCCTGGATATTATCAACAGGGCCGGCGGGCATATCGTCGCCGATACTTGCATAGATGTTCCGCCATGCTGGTGGCCGTATTACGGTAAAAACGCAGTTACCGACTCTCCCAAATGCGCTTATTACAATGAAATAAGAAAAATTGCTTTTAAAATCCGGCCGCTTGAACAGGCTATTGAAGCGGCTCTTATCGGGGAGGTCCGGATATGAGCGTTAAAACATTCAAATGCAGATATATCGTTGCCGGAAAAGCATCAGGACCTGCGCTTGTAAGTAATGAAGCAATATGCTTCTATCTTGTCGAACCTGATACCGGCATAGTGGTTGAACAGAAGCATGTCCTGGAAGGCCGCTCTATGGAGGGAACAGTACTGGTTGCACATGCAGGGAAGGGAAGTTCTGTCGTACAGATGGACGGGCTTTTCAAGATCTCTATGAAGCACAAGGCTCCGCATGCTGTTATTCTTCGGAACCCTGATCCTGTGTTTGTTTCAGCCTTGCTTGTACTTGAGATTCCTTCGGTCTATGACGTAGAAGATGAGTTTTACGACTGTGTTAAGGATGGAGATAAAATTACAGTTGACGCCGATAAAGGAATAATTGCCTTAGAGAGCTCAAAATAGCTGCTTTGAAAGGAGCGTCCGTTGTTGAAATACTGCATACCATACGGAAAATCTCAAGTTGAATTTAAAGCTCCGGAAAAAAATGTGATATTTACCGGAGAAATGACAAATATTCCAGGATTGGATGATCTTGAAGGGGCCGTTCTTTGCGCCATTGATAACCCGATCGGAACAGCTCCTTTGAAAGATCTTGCAGAAGGTAAGAAGAATATTGTTTTTCTTATAGAAGACAGTACCAGGGACACCCCACTTTCAAGGATAATGCCTGTTGTTGTCAACTATCTTAACATGCACGGCGTATCTGACGGAGCTATGAGTTTTCTGACCGCTCCGGGAACTCACAGAACAATGACAGACAAGGAAATACTTGAAAAACTTGGAGAAAAGATGGTCCGCCGTTTTGCCGTACGCCAGCATGATGCAACAATTGATGCTGACATGGTTGATATTGGAATGGTCTCTGCAGGGGATTACGAAATCCCGGTGCATATAAACCGTTACGCATTGGAAGCTGATCTTCTTGTCGGGCTTGGAAACATCGTACCGCACAGCGACGCCGGTTATTCCGGAGGTGCTAAAATCGTCCAGCCTGGAGTCTGCGACTTTGTTACTACTTCAGCAACCCATCAGGCTGCGGGTTTTTGCCCGGATATCCCGCTTGGAATGGTCGAAGGCAATCCTTGCCGCCGCGGGATGGAAGAAGTCGCAAAAATAGTAAACCTTGCTTTTATTATCAATGTGGTAAAAAACTATGAAAACGAAGTGGCGGGAGTTTTTGCAGGTGATTTCATAAAGGCGCACAGAGCCGGCGTAGCTTTGGCCGAAAAGTCCTTTAAAGTTGAGATCCCTGAGCTTGCCGATATCGTAGTAGTGAGTTCGTCTCCGGCTGACCTTGATTATTGGCAGGCTGAAAAAGGAACTACAGGAGCGTATTTTGCAGTTAAAAACGGCGGCATTGTAATATTCGTGGCTCCTTGTTATGAAGGACTCTGTCATAACCATCCGCGTTTCAGAGAATGGCTCTCCCTCCCGCTCGCTGAGGTCCTCAAACGTCTTCGGGCAGCTTCGCCGGAAGATGTTGATGCGGATATGGTTTCCGCTGTTCTTGCTGTATGCAACTGCAGAGTGAGAGACAAGGCCCGTATATTTTCAGTTAGCGAGGGGCTTATACAGGAAGATCTTGATGTATTGCACTATACCCCTTATCCGACCGTACAGGATGCATTGGATGAGGCTTTGCGGCAGATCCCATGCGGGACTATAGGTATTCTGCCGAAGGGCGGAATTTCGCTTCCGATATTGAAGCCGATTGTATAGAAAGGTTGTTGGCTATGTACCTCACAGATGAAGAGAAGAGCATATTAAACGGAGAACATGGATTTGGCAACATGAAGGCGATGGAACTGCTTGTAGGATTGGGAAAAGCTTTCGATGCCGAAAAACTTATTCCTGTTTCGCGCGCCCATGTAGCCCTCAGCGGTCAGGAGGGGGATACGTACTGGTGTGAACTTCTTGTCAATGGCGGCGCTAGTTGCAAGGTTTCGCCTACGACTAACCCGTCATGGGATGTTGAAAATCTTACAAAAATATATGATGTCACATCGTATGAACGTGAGCTTGGCGAACGCACGATAGATGTTTACCGCAGGATTGGTGCAAAACTTACATTCTGCTGTACTCCAGGACTTGGTACTAATGTCCCGTTTCTGGGAGAGCATATAGCTTTTTCCGAATCAAGCGCTACACCATATGTTAATTCAGTCCTTGGCGCCAGGAGCAACCGCGAGTCGTCGGTCAGCGCTCTTGCTGCGGCTGTAATAGGTAAGACCCCATATTACGGGTTCCATCTGGATGAAAACCGAACCGGCGATTTCCTGATTGATGTTGATGCGCAGATGGAGGATCCCTATGATTGGGGTATCCTTGGTTATGCTGTAGGCAAAATAGCAGGTTCGAGGATACCTGTCTTAAGATTCAACAATCTTTGCAAAAGACCAGGTCCGGAAGATTTTCTCTATTTTGGCGCAGAAGCAGCAACAAGCGGATCCGTGGCTATGTATCATTTCGTAGGCATAACTCCCGAGGCCGGAACTATAGAGGATGCGTTCAAAGGCAAAAAAGTTCCTTCTTCAGAGACAATGATCAACCAGAAAACTCTGGATGATCAGGAGGCAAAAATTTCTGTAGGTGAAACAGGTCCGATAAATCTTGTAATGCTCGGATGCCCGCATTACACATTTGACCAGATAAAAGAAGTTGAACGCCTTATGAACGGGCGTAAAGTCCACTCCGGTACAGCTTTTTGGATACTTTCTTCTGTCGATGCAATTGAGCTTGCAGAACGTTCCGGTATTCGCCAGCGACTTGAGAAACTTGGAGTACGTATTGTAGCTGACACATGCATAGACGAACCATGCTGGAAATCATTTGAAGGCAGTTTGGGAGTAACCGATTCTCCGAAATGTGCATATTACAGGGAGCGCAGAGGACAGCCTTTTGTTGTGAGGCGTCTGGTGCAATGTGTTGAATCCGCTGTTAACGGGAGGGTCAGATAATGGATGGAAATACGAAGGTCTATAAATGCCGCTGCATAGTCAAGGGTTCATATGCCGGAGAAGCTATAGTTTCCAGGGATCCTATGTGCTTTTATCTTTGTAATCCTGAAACCGGAGAGGTTATAGAGAGGAATCATGCCATACACGGCAGAAGCATAGCCAATAAAGTTTTAGTCCTGAAGTCAGGCAAGGGCAGCTCTGTTGTTCAGGTAGACGGTTTTTATCAGCTTAAAGCAAAAAACACACTGCCTGGAGCAATAATTATACGCGATACTGAACCGGTAATTGTTTCTGCAGCTGTTGTTATGGGGACAACTATGGTCGACCGCATGGAATCCGACCCGTTTGATGCTATAAGCGACGGGGATTATGTTGAAGTAGATGCAGATGCCGGAGAAGTCCGTGTCAGAAAGGCCGGAAATTGACGCTTTAAGAAAGGTTAGATACCCTTAGCGCTGTATCGGTAATTTTAATCATCAGATTATGACGCGGATTAACGAAAGGAGGTATGCCAGACAGAATGCCTGCCTGTTGTGATTCCTAGCGTTTGGTCAAACAGATTTTGTATGTGTCATAAATATATCTAAGGAGGAAATATAAATGAAAAAAGTTCTTGCTATGCTTACAGTTGGCCTTGTATCGTTTGTTTTTGCAGCAGCAGCCTTTGCAGCTCCGGAATATACCATTAAAATCGGATCGATAGTATCCGAGACACATGCTGATATGGTCGCAATGAAGAAGGTATTTGTTCCTGAAGTTGAGAAGGGTTCTAACGGCAGAATAAAAGTTGAACTTTATCCTAACGGATCGCTCGGCGGCGACAGGGAACTCTGTGAAGCAGTACAGCTCGGCACGATCCAGATGGCGCTTCCCGCAAGCTCGGCTCTGGCAGGATTTGATAAGAGGATACAGGTACTTGACCTGCCATACCTCTTCACAACCAGAAAGGCCGCTTTTGAAGCGCTTGACGGACCGCTTGGCGCAAAGCTGAATGAATATGTGCTGGCAAAGGGATTCGTCAACCTTGGTTATCAGGAAAATGGACTCCGCCATATAACCAACAGTAAAAGGCCGATAAAAACTCCTGCTGACCTTAAGGGAATCAAGCTCCGCACGATGGAAAATCCTATGCACATCGCGTACTTCAAGGCACTTGGTGCAAATCCGAGTCCTATGAGCTGGGGCGAACTCTATTCAGCGCTTCAGACCAAAACGGTTGATGGTGAAGAAAATCCGTATGCAATGATCTGCGACGGCAAGTTCTATGAAGTACAGAAGTATGTTTCTGAGACAGGACATGTTTTTTCAGTCACGATGCTGATCGCAAACAAGAAGTTCATGGATAAGCTCCCAGCGGATTTACAGAAGCTTGTAAAGAAAGCCGGACATGACTATGCTCTTGCACAGCGTAAGACGATCGCTGATATGGAAAAAGGTTTCAAAGCCGAAGCTATCAAGCACGGCATGATCGTTAACGAACTTACACCAGCAGAGAAAAAACCGTTTGTAGCAGCTACAGTAGGTGTCTACAAACAGTTTGAAAAAGATCTTGGCACTGAAATAATGGACATAGCTAGGAAGGTACAGAAGTAATCGGTTTATATGGCTTTTGCACCCCTGCTTTTTCCGCGGGGGTGCACTGTCCTTGATTTTGTATTAAATGCAACTTAAGGGAGTGGCAGCCAGCGATGACAATAAAAAAATTTCTGGACAATTTTGAGGAGTATTTTGTAGTATGGACTTTGGCTTTAATGACAATTCTGGTTTTCGTTCAGGTTGTCATGAGGTATGTGTTCCAGAATTCACTAGCATGGAGCGAGGAACTGTCTCGCTATTTGTTCCTGTGGTGCTCCTGGATAGGGGCAAGCTATGCGGTAAAAATGAGGAGTCATTTCAGGGTTGAAGTATTTGTAAATATGATCAAAGGCAAATTCCGCAAATACTATGAACTTGCAATCCTTATAATATGGTTTCTTTTCAGCTTAGGCATGACATGGTACGGTACTAATCTGATCATCTTTATGCATGAAAGCGGGCAGATTTCATCTGCAATGCAGATACCTATGACCATACCGTATGCTTCAGTTCCTGTCGGCTGTTTTCTTATGTGCTTCAGACTTGTGATTGAAATGTATAAAATCTTTCGGCCTGGATCTGAAGAAGTTAAAAAGGGTTAGGGGGAAAATCTGATGGAGGCTATTATCCTTTTTACAGTGCTCATTTTAACGATAATGACAAGCATACCTATCGGGATAACCCTTGGGCTTTCGACAGGCATCGCAATGTTTATGACAACAACTATTCCTATGTCCATGATCGTGCAGAAATCAGTAACAGGGCTTGATTCTTTTCCGCTGCTCGCCATACCTTTCTTCATTCTTGCGGGCGAGCTTATGTGCTACGGAGGCATATCCAAACGCCTTGTAGCTCTCGCAGATGCTCTTGTCGGCTGGGTCACAGGCGGGCTTTCAATGGTAACAGTCCTGGCCTGCATGTTTTTTGCCGCTATTTCCGGTTCCGGTCCGGCTACAGTTTCTGCAATTGGCTCATTCATGATACCTGAGATGAAAGACAGGGGCTATAAAGGGCCGTTTTCTGCGGCAATAACTGCGGCATCAGGAACAATCGGCGTTATCATACCTCCGAGCATCCCGTTCGTTATATATTGTATCGTTGCACAGTGTTCCATCGGTGAAATGTTTATTGCCGGAATAATTCCTGGGGTAATTATTGGCCTTTCGCTTATGACCGTCTGCTATATCAACGCAAAGGGAGATAAGAACATTGCAAAACAGGAAATCCCGACTTTTCGCTCTGTTGCGCACGCGTTTGGGGATGGAATATGGGCATTGATCACCCCTATAATAATTCTCGGCGGTATTTACGGAGGCATATTTACTCCTACCGAAGCCGCGGTAGTAGCCGTTGTATATTCGATTGTAATAGGTGTGTTCGTATATAAAGAGCTTACTTTCAAAATGCTCTATAATTGCCTTCGCCAGGCGGCTCTTGTTAACGGCGCGACGGAGTTCATGATCGGGTTTTCGATGGCGTTTGCAGCCTATCTTACAATGGCCCAGATCCCCCAGTCGATGGCTGCTGCATTGGGACAGCTGGCCAGCAATCCCTGGCTGCTTCTCATGGTAATAAATGTTTTCCTGTTAGTAATAGGCTGTTTTGTTGATAATATTGCGTCGGTCATAATCCTTACGCCGATCCTCTTGCCTGTTGTTAAAGGTATAGGAATAGATCCAATCCACTTTGGTCTGATTATGACGGTAAACCTTGCTGTAGGGTTTATAACACCTCCTTACGGAATAAACCTGTTTGTTGCATCTGCTATATCAAATCAGAGCATAGAAAAAATTTCGGTTGCTATTATCCCGTCTATAATTGCAATGATCCTTTGTCTGCTGCTTTTCACTTATGTACCGGCGGTTACCATGTGGCTGCCGACAGTGCTGCAATAAGGGGTGTTTGTGCGAGGCTGTACAGGGAATATATATTTTCGATAATTACATTGCCTTCTGCAGTTATCATATTGCCGGCGGCCAATATATAGGTGAAATATAGAGGAGAAACCATAATTTTAGTTAGTAATCACTTAAGGATAATGCCAATAGCCAATATTTAAAGATACGATGATCGAGCCTGATTTTTGCCGTTGTGATCTGCTAAAATCAGGCTCAATTTTAATTTAAAAACGCGAGGCATTTCGTGAAACTATTTTATTTTAAACAGTAAAAATAATTGTCATGACATTCTTGGGCACATTGTCCGAAGTATTAATGGATTTTATTATTTTGTTCTTTTAGCCTTTGCCTTACGGCTAAAGAGGCTTCAGTTTTTCCGAGCCCCCCGAAGGTGCAGCGGAGCTCGAGAGGAAGTTTCCTTCCTATGTCATATACGGCCTTTATGGTCTGGTCGAGAGGAACGACCTTATCGAAGCCTGCGAGAGCCA
>Ga0183096_1001646_pt1 | contig 18152 bp, 22 predicted proteins | sample Biomet5_FD_127791 | JGI IMG/M metagenome (GOLD analysis project Ga0183096, IMG submission 127791) | Microbial communities from bioreactor (seeded with sewage sludge) at LBNL, California, USA - Biofuel metagenome 5 (version 2) (version 3) | ecosystem: Engineered > Bioreactor > Anaerobic >... | reverse complement strand
TTTTCTCTCCATATATACATTTCTTCTGTAAACTGCAGATATTCCAGCAGCGTCTTTGCATCGTCCATTCTGCCAGCAAAGCCGCTGATTTTTTCAATTGTCTCGGTCAGTCTGGCATAGTCATTTTCCCATGCTTCATCTGATGGATAAAGGCTTTCAATGTTCCACCTGTCGTTCAGTTCATCTGTTTTCATCATTTTTTATTTCCTCCAAGTTGCGTTCCAATTCTCTGGCCAACTGATCCGGACATGATGTATATTCATCGCCGCACTGCACTCCCCTGAGACAGTATATAACATCTTCAACTTTCATTCCCTCGACAAGTTTCTTCACCCCCAGAATGTTTCCGCCGCATCCGCCTCTGCTCTTGAAATTTTTTACAATTCCGCCTTCAACATCTACGCTCATCCATTCCGAACAAACGTCATGAGGTTCAAATTCATAATGTCTTACGCTCATCACTGCCTCCTGTCTCCGAAAATGCCAGACACTCACTGATTGCCTCAGCCAGCCGATTAGGACACGACTCGTGACCATGACATTTTATACCGCGCATCAAAGCCACCACTTCCAAAGCAGGTCTCGTTTCAACCAGCCTTGCGATTCCGTTGAGGTTTCCGCTGCATCCGTTTACCACTTCAAGATTCCGAATAACGCCATCAATGATATCAAATTTCATTACATCACTGCACACATCATCTCCCGGAAAGAAAATATAATTACATATGTCCATTGCCGCTCCTTTCCAAATCGATGCATACTGTAAATTTGTCCTTGAAATATTCGCCAAAGACTCTTTTCTGCATATTCATTGCCTCTATCATCCAATCGTCGTCTGACAGTTCAACACCATTATCTTCAGCCATCGCCATAGATAATTCATAGTACTTGGATATTTTCTCAATATCGTCTTCCTGCATCCTCATTTCTTCTGGATAATCCAAATTTTCTTTGGCGAACTTTTCTCTAGTCGCTGAATAATCTCCAAAAACTGAGTTTGCAATCATGTAATTGCTGACATGCTCAGGAAGTTCGATCATTCTTCTTTTCTTTTCGTTTTCTATGTATCGGTTTATTTTACCATCATAGTCCGCAATGACCTCAGGAATCATTTTTCTCTTTACGCTGATCATTTTCACATCAGTTGATTCCCCGGCATTGACTTGTATGTTGCGCATTTCACCAGCTTTCATACCAATAAGCGCCGTTTCAAAGTCACAGCCAAAATACCCTTTGCCAATAGCAATCGCATTCCTATTACCATCAAAACTACACACTACATAATCACCCTCTTGGCAAGATTCCTCTATCGGAACCGCCTCGGTGAATATATCTTCAGCAGTTTTATCATCAATTACGATTTTCAGGCAGCCCGCAACCATAGGGTCGCTGACTGATTTTTCTATTGGTGCAAGTACCTTTATACTGCTTTCCCACATATTATTTCCTCCGTTTGTTATACTGCAGCAGACTCAACAAAATCGTTGAAAAATCTGCTCTTTTCTCTGACCTCATCTTGAGTGCCCTGACAGGTTACTGTACCATTCTCAACAACTACAATATTGTCTGCATTTTTTACAGTAGTATAGCTATGCGCTATCACCACTACAGTCCTGCCATCCATCATGTTTTCTAATGCTCCCTGAACATCTCTTTCTGTCATTGGATCAAGATTGCAGGTTGCTTCATCCAGCAGCATATACTCAGGATTCTTGGCGATAGCTCTTGCAATAGTCAAGCGCTGCCGCTCTCCTCCTGATAAATTTGCTCCCCCATCATCTATAACCGTGTCAAATTTTTCAGGGAGACCATCTACCAGCTCTGCAATATTTGCTTTTGCTGCTATTATTCTAAGTTCTTCATCAGATATTTCCCGCTCTGATCCATATGTTATATTATCCCTTAAGGTCCCATAGAGAAGCGGGCTGTCCTGGCTTGTATATCCCAGCATTTGCCGCCATTCTTTTTTACTGAAACTGGCTATATTTTCTCCACCGAATCTTATTTCGCCCCGCTGAGGCTCATAGTAACGTTCCAATAGTTTCAGAATCGTTGTCTTTCCTTCTCCATTTGCACCTATTATTGCCGTCATCTTACCTTTGGGTATTGTAAAGCTTACATGGTTTAATATCTGTCGGTTTTCTGTGTACCCAAAATCAACATCGCTGAATGTAATGTCATTGTCAGGAATATCTATATGTTCTCCAGTCAAAATATCTTCCGCATCAACATCCATTATTTTAACGACCTTCGCCAGACTTCCCTGTCCTCCCTTAATGTTGACAAATGCCTGGAAGTACATCATTACTTCACCCAATGCTATTTGTGCCAGATTGTAAAAAGCTACGATTGTGCCTGAATCAATTATTCCCTGTTTCATCATGATGCTTCCGCCGACAAAGACTATCGTAATAGAGACCATCTGCGTCAAATTGGCAAATGATTGTCTCAGTCCCAGTGCTAGGCTGGTTGCAGCATCTGCTTTGAACATATCTTTAATTATTCTGCTTCCTTCTTCGTATTCCTCTTCTTCCATGCATGAACTTTTGACCAGATTGAATGCTTTCAATCTTTGCGCAATATACGATGTAAATGGCGAAAAATATCTTTGCACCATATATTTCGCCCAATATTCAACCTTTGATATTGCCAAACCATAGATAAATATCATTACAATTCCAATAACCATATAGCCAAGTAATTTTGTGCTGTATCCCCATAATGCACGGAATGACAAGACTAAAGCACTTAGTTCTGCAATCAGGCCAACGATCTGTACTACCAGTGAATTTGCTCCTTCGCAGTCTGATGTTATTCTGCTTACTAAAGAATCCGGTGTTTCTTTGTCATAAAATGAGGCTGGAATATATATCAGCTTATTCCATAGTTTTTTCCGCATATCTCTATTGATATATTCTACGCAGACACCATCTCTAAGGTACTGCAGCGAATATATCGTCGCCGGTACTGCAAGACATATAAGCAGGTAGGGAATAACTACTTTCGCAGAAAGATCTGTTCCGTTCATTATTTTCTGCTCAAAATTCGATTCCTTTACGAAAACCCATCCTTCAATAAACCCTATTGCCAAAATGATACAGAACAGCAGCCATGGAAGCTTAATACCTTTATAAATATGAAAGAATTCTTTCCAATGGATCTTGACCTGTTTTTCTTTATTTGCCTTATTACCTTCCCTCATCGTCTATGCCTCCATTTCATCTGTTTGGCAGAACTCTCGATACACTGGTGATTTCATAAGCAGTTCCTCGTGTGTACCCTCAGATTCAACTTTTCCATTGCTGATAACAATGATATCATCTGCATCCTTTACAATGTTCATATTGTGAGAAACCATAATACATGTTCGTCCCTTATAAAATTCATCTATTGACTTCTGAACTTCTGCTGCAGAGTAAGTATCCATACTTGAGGTTGACTCATCCAATATCAAGTAGTTGGCTTTCTTAAGTAATCCGCGTGCAAGAGCAAGCTTCTGCCGCTGCCCGCCAGACAGTTTATCACCGTTTTCTCCAATATCAGAATCCAATCCATTTGGCATTGCGTTTACGAATGCATCTGCACATGAAGCTTTGAGCACTTCCATTATTTCCTCGTCTGTGACTCCGCGATTTATTCCATATGTTATATTTTCACGAACCGTACCAGAGAACATCGGTGCTTCCTGTGAAACATATGATATTGCACTTCTATTCTTCCTAACATCAAATGTATTAATATCACGTCCTCCAAAGGAAACCATTTCTTCAGGCACTCTGTAAAACCTTTCAAGGAGCTTGAGCATTGTGCTCTTACCACCACCGCTGGAACCTATTATTGCCGTTTTCTTACCTTCCTTGATCGTTAGTGTCAACCCGTCAAATACTTTCTTATCTCCATATGAAAAATCCAATCCCGTGATTTGAATATTTCCAGACGGTACTTCTTTGTCGGGATAAGTATCTTCAAACTCTGAAGGATTCAGCATTATGCCGCTTACACGCATTATTGCTCCCTGAGCTGACTTAACATCCGCCCATTCTGCCACAACACCTGATATACTTCCCATTAACTGGGAGATATACATGAAAAATATCGACCATCCTCCAATATTCAACTTCCCACTTTTAAGCAGTGTAGCCCCAACGAGGATCAGTATGACATTTGGCAGGAAAGTCATAATAAAATCCATTGCCGTCAGTCCCAGGACAAATACACCTTGATAATGTACTTTCGCCTTATATAAACCATCAATAGGCTCGTTGCCTCTTTTGATTTCCTCTTCCTCCATGCCATATGACTTGATAAGAGGAACCTTTGTTACCCTGTCGGAAAGATAATGTGTCAGTTTACTTATCCTTTCATAAACATTTGCATTGGCCTTAAATTAGAACCTTCCCCAAATAACCGATGCAATAATAGATAGTGGTATGCAGGCAAGCATCCAGTAAAGAAGGGTAGTATTTATACCTGCCAAAGTCTTTATTGAACTGTACGCATAATATACATCAGCTATCAGCACTGTGACAGCATTAACAAGAAACGTACCAATGACCTGAGTATCAGTAGTAACACGGCTGATCAACTCCCCTGGCTGTGCTTCTCCAAAATCACAGGGCTTATTTTTCAATATGTTCTTCCAGGTCGTTGCCCGCAGGTTCCTGGTAATCGCAACTTCTCCTACCGCACTAGTGATATTATTGGCAAAAACCAGCAATATTGTTACCACAGAGGTGATTATCGCCATTTTTACAGTCTCATATGAGATGTCGCCATTCATAAGTTTTGCAGTATATTGAGGAAACATCAGCTCCAGTTTTGATGTCCCCAGACTGACCGCTATGATCAGTATTATCCATACCCATGGAATATTTGCGTGAACAAGCACATAACCAAACCTTCTCCAAGATCCTTTATTGCTAATAAGTTCTTCCGCTGAGTTCTCTTTATTACTCTTCAAAACAAAACCTCCCTCAAAATGCTACATCATGATATAATTTCCGCATTGACTGTGGTCATTATATTCTCTGCAAACATAGCATTTCAAGAGAGGTTGTCGATTCAGTGCATTTCCGTGATTATTTGGCACATTACAGTGATCATTTTCAGATCGTCATATGAACTTTATTCCTCGTTCAGCAAGCATTTCTTTTAACTGGGCGAATTTGCCGCGCGCAAGAGGAATTTTTGCGCTGCTGTCCTTCAGCTTAATATTGAAATTGCCCCTCATACCTTCTTCAGCCTGAACATCGCTGATTTCTCTGATAGGTACCAGAAAGGATTGATGCGGTCTGAAAAAATCAAACCCGTCAAATATTTTCTCAAGCTGAAGTATTGAATAGCGTGATACCACTTTATCACCGCCTTTTAGATTTATTATCACCTTTCGCAGTATCTTTTCCACGTATACCACATCATCTGTGTTTACTAGCCTAAATCCTCCTTCAGTAAGTATAGCAATGTTTTCAGAATGCTGCTTCGGAATTGGCTGTAAAGCATCAGCTGCCTTTACCAGTACCCTTTGCAGTTTCAGCAGGTTAATTGGTTTTATCACGAAGTCAAGAGGATCATAGTCGTAACCATCTAAGGCATACTCAGGATGACCAGTACAGAAGATGCAGTTGACATTGGGGAATTTCCCGCGCATCCTAGCTGCTGTTTCAAACCCATTTGTTTTTTCTCCAAGGTCAATGTCGATGAACATCGTATTGATGCTGTTTTTTTCTATGAGCTCCTGTACTTCTGCTGCTTTTGTTGTGCAGAAAATTTGATTTCTGTCAACATATATTCCTACTTCTCCAGCAGTACTCATAAGCGAATCTTCGCTGTCATCCAATACAAGAATCCTGAGTTTCTCAAATTTGTCCAATAGAAATACCTCCTTCTCTATGAGATTTGCATTTCTGCTACTTGATATGGTTAGGTATCTTTACAACAAAACTGAGTATATCCTTATCTTTTATTTCCCAGTAAAACACACCGTCCCACCGTCCAACTGTCTGCATAATATTGTTTAAGCCTATTCCATCATGTCCAGATTTCCCTGACTGGCCGAATTCGCACATGCCCACAATTTTGTTCACGTCATTTACGCGGTTAGATATCCTTATTGTAGTCATCGACCCGCGCTTAAAAATATTCAGCTTTATGCCGTATGAAGCTTTGCCTCCAGTCTGCGAACTTGCTTCATCATATGCATTCTGAAGAAGATTTCCAAGAATTTTATTTGCTTCATATACTGTGCAGACTATCCCGGACATATCATCCTGAATATCCATTTCCAATGGGATTCTCTTCTTTAGGCACATTTCCCTGTAGTTATTTATTAGAGCTGCAATAGCCATATCACTTATTGGAATCAGCGAATTGACAGCTTCCGTGTCCGCGCAAAGGGTAGATAGGTATTCTTGACATTTATCATATTCCTTTCGCTGCATAAGCCCATCAAGTACGTGAACATGAAAATTAAAATCATGTCTTTGGCTTCTTATCGTTTTTAAGAATGACTGCATTTCATTCATATATTCAGTATTCATCAATGCCTCATTATTGCGCACGCTGAAAACGGTCAGTTTATTTTGCCAAATCATGTAGCAGATTAATGCTATAACAGAAAACGCCGCAAAGACCCAGTTTCTATAGTCTTCCGCTTCCGTCCCCGATATTGCCATGAAGCCCTCAAAAGCAGTTAAAACTGCAGCCATCATGCACGAAATCAGCCACACCGTCCGACCTTCTGATCCTTTAGACATATTTGACAGATCATCCAAACTCTCAGCCGAGATACATATTCTCTTCCTAAACAATAATAATATCCCAATAAAGATCCCGTCTACAGCTGTCGACACCAAAAGTCCTATTGTCCTGTCTTCCGCTGCAACAAAAACCACACTGCTGATATAACCAAGCATTAAAAACGCAGAGCAGCCGCTGACAGCCGTAATAATAAAGCTCTTAATTCCGGTAGCCTTCTCCGTATTTCTGCATATTGTCAGTTCCGCCATGAAAAACAATGCAGAACATAGAACTGCACATAAAACCAATGGCATATCAATGCTTGTCTTCAAGTATATTCCAAAGTTGACCACTGTCATTATTCCAGAAGCCGTTATAGCACAGATCCCCGAATCTCTTACCGTTCTGCCCATAAATGTTCCCATTATGAACATTGATGAAAATCCTGAAACAAGAAGCCAGATACATAGTATGACCATTATTACTCCTCCACCGCTAATTTGATTTCATTATATATATTTTCATTTCGATTATCAAGTCAGTCTAAATAATAGCCGATGAATACGTTTTTTGTTATTTATGCACCTGTCAAAACCTATAGTCCAGTCATTTCAACGCTTTAAGCGGTTGAAGCACTTTATTTTTAAAGTTTAATGTATAATCGTACATAAATTGTATTTCGTTAGATTTGCAGAAAATATGTGTTATATTCTTTAAGGGATAATTATTTTTTAAATTAACATAAGAGGTGAAAAATATGGCAAATGGTAAGAAACTGGTCACAGAACCAAGCTGGTGCAAAGGCTGCGGATACTGTGTAGAGTTTTGTCCAAAGAAAGTCCTCGTGCTGGAGCACGAGAAAGTCGTAATCAAGAACCCGGATCAGTGCATCTGCTGCGCTATATGTGAACTGCACTGCCCTGACTATGCAATCTGGGTAGAAAAGGAGGATAATTAATATGGCTGAACAACAGAAAAGATTTCAGCTGCTTCAGGGAAACGAAGCATGCGTTGAAGGCGCTATTGCCGCTGGAATGAGATTCTATGCCGGTTATCCTATCACTCCTTCAACAGAAATAGCAGAAAGAAGCGCTGTAAGACTTCCGCAGGTAGGCGGAAAGTTCATGCAGATGGAAGACGAGATCTCCGGCATCGCCGCAGCCCTTGGCGCATCAGTCGCAGGCATGAAGGCAATGACAGCAACGTCAGGCCCGGGATTCTCACTAAAACAGGAAAACATCGGCTATGCTACGATCGCAGAAATTCCTATCGTAGTAGTAGACGTTATGAGAGCAGGTCCTTCCACAGGTCTTCCTACGTCACCTTCACAGGGAGACGTAATGCAGGCTAAGTGGGGCACTCACGGAGATCATCCGGTTATTGCGATCTGCCCGTGCTCGGTTCAGGATACATACAACCAGACAGTAAGGGCATTCAATCTCTCCGAGAGATTCAGAACTCCAGTCATCCTGCTGATGGACGAAATCGTCGGTCACATGAGAGAGGGCTGCGAGCTTATTCCTACTGATGAACTGGAGATCCATGACAGGAACCAGCACATGATCAATTCTATGCCATACGCTTTCGGTGAGGGCCAGTACGTTCCTCACATGACGTCATTCGGTGACGGCAACCTTTACAATATAACAGGTCTGTTCCACGACGAAGCAGGCTTCCCGACCAACGACAATAAGATCGCAGCTCAGGAAGGCAGCCGTCTGATGGAGAAGATCAAGGTGTACAAGTACAGCGGCATTCTCGAATACGAAGAAGAGGAAATGGACGATGCAGAAATAGGAATCGTCTGCTACGGCGGCACTACCAGAGCCGTACAGGGAGCAGTCGAGCAGGCCAGAGAAATGGGTTACAAGGTCGGCATGTTCCGTCCTGTAACATTATGGCCATTCCCAGAATACGAACTGGTTGAACGCGCTAAGCAGCTTAAGAGGATCATCGTGGTTGAGCACAACTACGGCCAGGTGCTCCTGACTGTTCAGGGCATCATCAAAGGCGACACGAAGGTCGAGTTCATCGGCAAAGTCGACGGCACTACCATCACGCCTCGCGAGATCATAAAGAAAATAGAAGAGGAGGAATAATGATATGCCAAGCCAATTAGTAGAAAACACAATGCGTACAAAAAGACTTCCTCATATCTGGTGTCCTGGCTGCGGCCACGGAATTCTGATGAGAGACGTCTGCCAGGCCATTGAAAATCTGGGTCTCCCAAGAGAAGAAGTCAGCATCGTAAGCGGTATCGGATGTTCATCACGTGCCGCAGGATATATGAACTATAACACACTTCACACGACTCACGGCAGAGCCATCGCTTTTGCAACAGGCATCAAAATGGCCAAGCCGAACATGCATGTCATCGTCATCACTGGTGACGGCGATGCAACAGCTATCGGCGGAAATCATCTGATCCATGCTGCAAGGAGAAACATAGATCTGACAGTCGTTGTATTCAACAACAGCATCTACGGCATGACCGGCGGACAGTACTCACCAACCACTCCAACAGGAGAAAAGGGAACTACCGCTCCTTACGGAAACATCGACGGAGATTTCGACATACCTAGGCTCAGTGAAGCCGCAGGTGCCACATTCACCGCAAGAGGCGACTGCTGGCATGTTCAGCAGATGATCAAGCTTATTGAAGACGGCATCAAAAATCCGGGCTTCTCAGTAATCGAAGGCGTCAGCATCTGTCCAACGTACTATGGCAGAAAGAATAAGAAGGGTGGCGCCGTTCAGATGATGCAGTGGCAGCAGGATAACTGTGTAGATATTAAGAAAGCTGCAAAGATGACTCCTGAAGAACTAGAAGGAAAAATCATCACCGGCGTTATGTCACAGTGCAAACGCCCTGAATATACAGCAGAATACGACAAGATCATTCACAAAGCTGGAGGTGACAAATAATGGCTAAGGAACAACTGAGATTTACAGGGTCCGGCGGTCAGGGAGTCATCCTTGGCACCATCATCATTGCTGAAGCTGCCTTCCTGGACGGAAAGCAGGTCGTACAGTCACAGTCCTATGGCCCTGAGGCCAGAGGCGGAATGTGCAAGGCCGAAACTATAATCGACACTAAGAAAATAACATATACTAAAGTCGAAGTTCCTACACTTCTTCTTTCACTGACACAGATTTCGTTCGACAAGTATGTTAAGACGATCGATAAAGATACTGTGATCATCGTAGACGAAGAGATTCAGGTACCTGACAGGATTGCAGCCAAGCATGAGGTCCTCTCACTTCCTATCCTGAGATCATCCCACGAAGTGCTTCATGCCCCTGTATCTGCAAATATCATTGCAGTTGGAGCAGTAAACGAGGCTCTCCGCATTGCATCTGCCAAATCACTTGAAGAGGCAGTTGTAAATCACATTCCTAAGGGAACTGAAGAACTGAACCTTAAGGCTGCACGCCTGGGTGCAGAACTCGTAAAGAATGCCAGAAAAGGCAAGTAACCGGATCGGCGCATAATTACATCAAAATATATAAGAACCCATCTTGCCCTGAGCATTCAGGCGGATGGGTTCTTCTTCATCTTTACATTAATTTTACACATTTATTATTGTTTTTGTGTTATAGTATTTTATGGGATGCGGTTAACAGCTGCATACCGAAAACATCGAAAGAAAGGAGGAAATATATGGATCAATTCAAAGAAAAGAAAGGTTACCTGTGCGATATGGATGGCGTCATCTACTACGGCAACAAACTGCTGCCAGGAGTAAAGGAGTTCGTCGACTGGCTGTATAAGGAAGAAAAGGAATTCCTTTTTCTGACCAACAACAGCAGCATGTCACCGCTGGAACTGAAACTCAAGCTTGCAGGAATGGGATTGGATGTTGATGAAAGTCATTTCTACACCAGCGCGCTTGCAACCGCTAAGTTCGTCAGCCAGCAGACGCCAAACTGCAAGGCCTATGTGATTGGAGATCCGGGACTTGTTGGCGCTCTCTATCAGGAAGGCGTTGCCATCACGGACAAATCACCTGACTACGTGATCATCGGCGAAAGCGCACAGTACAATTACGACACTATCTGCAAAGCTGTCACTCTGGTTCAGAACGGCGCCAGACTTATCGGCACCAACACAGACCTGACCGGACCTGGCAAACACGGCATCATGCCTGCCTGCAGAGCTTTAGTCGCACCAGTTGAACTGGCCACCGGCAGTACTGCCTACTTCATAGGCAAACCTAATCCGCTCATGATGAGGACCGGACTCCATATCCTTGGCGTTCACTCAGAAGAAGCAGGGATCATCGGTGACAGAATGGACACTGACATTGTAGCCGGCATAGAATCCGGCCTTGATACAGCTCTGGTATTATCAGGCGTAACGACGATGGAAACCATGCAGAAATTCCCATACAGACCAAGACTGGTACTCAACGGGGTAGGCGATATTCCAGGCCTCCAGTAAGATTCATGCCCTGCGGCACACCGTTTCTGACAACACTGGCGTTCAGCCTTTATCAGTATAGCAGCCCCAGGACCAGCACGAAGTAATCAGGCATGTTGTTTTCAGTTATCCACTGAAGTTCAATGCCAAGCAGCCTGGATATCGTCAGCCCGACATTCCCACCTAAGGCTTCAATTGAATATCTCAATTTATCGGGGTATCTGCAAGGTAGCCCATTTTTTCGTGTGCAGTTATCCTCTCCGCAGAGCTGGCAGCTGCCAGCGCTAAGGGCTATGCTTCCCGGTATCGACTTCTCCAGTTCCTCAAGTTCCAAAGACGTTTCTTTCTTCACGCACCAGAGCAGTTCCTCCCAGTTGCCTCGTTCTTCATCAGTCTCAAAGATGATCTTCCTGGCAAATACCTTGAACATCTCCCGCGACCGCCAATATTTCAGCGAGTCAAAGTCAAAAGACGGACAGGACCACTTCCTGTCGTAGTTCTCACATTCACTGCACTTTACCAGAAATTCTTCAACATTTACGTACTCCCGCACGTATTCTGCAGTCGATATTTCGTTCTCATACTTCTCGATTTTCATTGCACTCCTCCAGCATACTTTCATGGCAGCGTCAAAAAATGTCGCCACCCATAATGCAAATATACCACAAATGTGGTAAGATGTCTTTATTATAAGGAGGTTTTCAAATGTCAAATGATAAGATAACCGTTCTGACCAACGGTACAATATATACCAATAACCCTGAAATCCCAGTAGTTTCTACCGTTACTGCCAAAGACGGCATCATCATCTCAGCTGGAGATAATTCCGCGATTCCGGAAGATGCCGAAATCACCGATCTGAAAGGCCGGTTCGTCTTCCCGGGATTCATCGACACCTACACCGCGCCGGCAATTGACCTCTTCAACCAAAAGGCACCGTCGGAAGAAGATTTTGACGACAACGACATGAGACAGTGGGTCAGCGACTGCCTGGACGTGGTCACAGACAAGGGTGTAACTACCCTTTGCCTGCTGCCGGCAGACGACGGCTTCGGCGGAGCCTTTGCGCGGATCGCCGCAGAGATTGCCGAACAAAATGATCAGCGGCCCGTCAGGCTGACTGTTTTGACAGACACTTCATGGCTGTCCGAAGATGACATGCTGCCGGACTACGCCTTTGAAAACACGTTCTTCAGTCCAAAGAGCAGCGACTTGATCTTCCGCCCGGTCTTTGACGACAGCGAAAGCGTGCGCGAGGCTATAGCCAACCTGACCGTCAAGGCAGCCGCAAAAGCAGGCTGCGGTCTGACCGGAACGATCAAAACCGGCGCTGCCGCAGACTTTGTCGTCTTTGATGAAAACCCGCTGCTGGACAACCTGAAATTCTTCAGCTGGGCCCACGCAGCAATGACATTTATAAACGGCGAAAAGGCCTATGATGCAGACGATGCTGCCATGTCAGAAATGTACGATATGTTGATCAGCCAGACTCTTTAAGTCTTTGATTATACTTACAAAGTGTGCTATAATGTATTCACAATAATTCTGGTTTAGAGACGTGGGGGAATAACAGTGAAAAAAAGAGCAATATCAGTTATTTTAATAGCAGCAATGGTCTTGGCTTCTGTTTTGGCCTTGTGTTCGTGCGGCAGCAATGAAGATAAAGATGATGCCGTGATCGTTCATCCAATCAGCATCACCATGAGCATCGACTACCCGGATAAGTCCAAAATACCTGATCTTGTCAATGAATCATTCAAGGTAGAGGAAGATTCCACCGCCTTCGATGCGATTCAGATTTACGGAGCAGTCAACAGTGTTCCGATCCTTGTTGAAACCACTGGCTCCACCGTTGAGGGGATAAACGGCGTGAAAAACGGCGACATGGGAAAACGCGTATGGCAGTTCAAGATAAACGGCAAGCTGTATACCGGTTCGCCGGATGACATCAAGCTTAAGGCAAACGATTCTCTGGAATGGTTTTATAAGCCTGTTCAGAAGTAATCAGGGAGTTTGCGAAAATGATATATAATAGAAATACAGTATTTGTCACGGGCCAGGCAAGGCCGGGGAAGGATGACGTGATCACACATACCTACGAAGTCTTCTCCTTGTGTCTGGTGATAGACAAAGATACTGATATGATAGCGGACGTAAGCTGCAACGCGGTCATGCCGATGACCGGCGATTTCGTTTCTCAGCTGCTTACCGGTAAAGATCTCGTCCTGGAACTTGACGAGATGATCGATGCAATTCAGACGAGATTCTTCGCCCTGATGCAGAAACCACTGATAGCAGCGCTGAAAGATGCTCAGAACCGCTACTTTCTTGAATTTCCAGAAAAGAAGTCCAAGTAGTTAAAACTAAATAAAGTCGTTAATATTTTGCCGCGGAAAGCCTCCGCGGCCGTCGATATCAAAGACTGAAATCTACCTTCCAGCGGGAAGGCCTGATTTCAGTTTTTTTGTTTAGGAGGAAGCCACACATGATCAATAAAGACCTAGCTGAACTAAATTTTGGCAGGGATCTGGACGAAATCTGCTGTCTTGATCCAAGAGGCTACGGCGTCTGCCGCATTCTCCAAGATGCCACAAGGAAATTATATGGGGGTTCTGCCGCTATGCATTGTGCCAAAGAACTTTCCTCAAGACTTCAGGAAGGTGACAGCGTCTTCTTCCTCACCGGATTCGTACTCATACCTTATGGCAAGGCAGAGACAGACGGCATAACTGGGACAGTTGCCGTTATCCATGCCCTTTCCACAGCCTTTGGAATAAAACCAACTGTATTCTGCCCATCAGAAGCTGTAAGCGGCATTGCCGCCATTGCCAAAGTTTTCGACATGGAGCCTCTGATAACTGATGATCCTTCTAAATCTGCAGCTGGCAGACTGTGCATTGTTGAATTTCCAAAGGACTGCTGGGAAGCAGCTGAACGCGCAACGTCCCTGATTACTGCCGCTCTGCCAAAGGCCTGCATTTCAATAGAAGCGCCTGGTGCAAATACTAAGGGTGCCTACCACAACTCAACAGGAAAAAGCGTCACTTCTTATGAAGCCAAGCTTGACATACTCTTTGCCGCACTCCAGCTGAAGGGAGTATATACGGTTTCCATCGGCGACTTAGGAAATGAAATCGGCCTTGGAGTTCTAGAGTCAGCGATCCGCGACTACGTTCCGGGTGCCGCTCCGGGAAGCTGCAGCTGCGGATGCGGCGGCAGCATCGTTGCCGAGACGAAGGCAGATTCCATTTTGACCGCAACCGTCAGCGACTGGGGCGCCTATGCCCTTTGCGGCGCATTGGCCTGGCTGAAAGATGACATTAGCCTAATGCCATCCGAAAACCGCATCGCAGATGCTTTGACGGCGGCCAGTACCCATGGCCTCATCGATATGACGGGTCGCGAGATCCCTGCAGTAGACGGCTGCGACCTTGATCTCAACAAAATGATTGCAGGCCTCATGTGGAAGCTTGTCTCCGGCAGCCAGGCCCAGGCTGAGCAGAGCAGCAAGCAGTTCGACGCCGTCTCGCGCCTCGGATATTTCAGCAGAAAGGATGTGCAGTGCAATGATAAAGACTATAGACATTAACTCCGATATTGGAGAAGGTTACGGCAGATGGACTCTGCCTGGCGACCGTGACATCATCAATCTGGTGACATCAGCAAACATTGCCTGCGGCTGGCACGCCGGAGATCCGACACTGATGCGCAAGACTGTAGAAGCCTGCGCCTGTTCCGGTACTGGCATTGGCGCACACCCTGGGTTTCCAGACAGGCTGGGTTTCGGCCGCAGAGAGATGAAAGTCTCTCCCAATGAGATACGCGACTATATGATATACCAGATCGGCGCACTTTCCGCCTTTGCTAAATGTGACGGCGTTTCTCTTTCGCATGTTAAGCCTCACGGCGCACTATACAACATGGGTGCCAAAGACCCTGAAATAGCCAAAGCTATAGTTTCGGCAGTCAAAGCCTGCGACTCTCACCTTATTCTAGTGGCTCTTTCCGGCAGTGAGATGATCAAAGCCGCCAAGGCAGCTGGTCTTACTGTTGCCAGCGAGGTTTTTGCTGACAGAGCATACAATGATGACGGTTCGCTGGTTTCTCGGTCACTGCCTGGTGCTGTGATCACCGACGCCAAACAGGTCGCCGAACGTGCCGTTATCATGGCCAATGAAGGCAAAGTGACGACCATAAGCGGCAATGTCATAGACCTTGAGGCAGATACCATCTGTGTTCATGGCGACACACCGGAAGCTCTGGAAATAGTGGAGACTATCCGCGAAGCTTTTCAGAATAACGGGATCGAAGCCGTTAATCTTCAGCTAAAACTGAGGGAGATAAAATAATGAAATATAATATATCGCCAGTCGGCGACTCTGCACTCAGCATCAGTTTCGGCAACGCCATAGACCCGCTGATCAATGATCAGGTTCTCTATGCTGCCCAGCTCATTGCAGACGCCGGCTACAAAAGCATTATTGAACTTATTCCGGCCTACTGCACGCTGACGGTCGTCTACAGTCCTGAGATAAGCGACTGCGAATATCTGGAAATGATGATCAACATGCTCCTTCGCAACGTGAAGGACGTGCCAAAGGCCAAAGGCCGACAGGTCACGATACCTGTATGCTACGGCGGTGACTACGGACCTGATATGAAAAATGTTGCAGATCACACAAGGCTCAGCCCTGATGAAATAATCAGCCTTCACTCCTCAGTCAGTTACCGAGTTTATATGCTTGGTTTCCTTGCCGGATTTCCTTATCTGGGCGGTCTCGACAAACGGTTGGCAACTCCGCGTCTGGCCAAGCCGCGGCTTTCCATTGAGGCAGGCAGTGTGGGCATTGCCGGCATGCAGACCGGCGTCTATTCGATCTCGTCACCTGGCGGCTGGCAGCTAATCGGCAGGACTCCGCTTAAGCTTTACGATCCAACGAGCGACAAGCCATCACTGCTGGCAGCTGGAGACATGATTCACTTCCAGCCTATAACATCATCCGAATTTCAGGAGCTTTCTTCAGCATCTGACATAGCAGCAGCGGCATATGGTGATACCGCAACGGCAAACGCCAGCTGCAGCAAAACGCTGACAGCGGATAGCGGCACAGCGGAGGTGATAAAATGACTTTCACAGTAATCGATCCAGGCATCATGACCACGGTGCAGGATACAGGAAGATGGGGTTACCAGCAATATGGCATCTCGCCCTCGGGCTGCATGGATACGTCCAGTGCAGCCCTGGCTAACCTCATTGCCGGCAACGATCCGGACTGTGCCCTGCTTGAGTGCATGATGAGCGGACCAGAAATCAACTTTAACGATAAAACATCATTCGTCATAACCGGCGCCGATTTCGCGCCTCTGTTCAACGGCATCAGAATACCAGCCTACACGCTGATACATGCAAAAGCCGGTGACGTGCTGAGGTTCAAAGGCCTGCGCAACGGCATGTTTGCCTATATCGCCTTTTCTGGCGGTATCGACACCGTGCCGCAGCTGGGCAGCCGTTCGACACATCTGCATTCCCGCCTTGGCGGTTTTGATGGCCGACAGCTGAAACGCGGCGACGTCGTACCTGTTGGCGAACCGGAGAATCCTTCTATAAACTCTAAAGACATAAAGCTGAACATCAGGCCATACTGGTCTTCTGACATAACGCTGAGAGTGATTCCGGACAGGCAGGAGGGCGCGTTTACCAAGGACGGACTCCGTACCTTCTACGCCGCAACCTTTCTGCTGACATCGTCTTGTGACCGCATGGGATACAGGCTGGACGGACCGTATATCGAGCATACCGGCTCAGCAGACATAATAACCGACGGCATCGTCTTCGGCTCTGTTCAGGTCCCGGTTTCCGGAGACCCGATAATCATGATGGCCGACCATCAGACGACTGGAGGATACACGAGGATCGCCAACGTCATCAGCTGTGATCTGCCGAAACTGGCGCAAAGTGCACCTGGCACAAGGGTGAAATTCACTTCCGTACGCGTCGATGCAGCTCAGCGTGAACTCGTCGGTACGATCAGGCAGTTCAACGAAATCAGGTCACTGGTAAACCGAATTGTGAAAGGATAAACCAATGAGTATCATAAATCAGAACAAACCCACAGATCTTTCCGCTGCTTCTCCTCAGGCGGTGCGCTGTCTGATCAGGGCACAGAAGATCACCGGTCCGACAAGCGGAATGTGCAGCGGCTATGCACAGGCGAATCTTGTCATACTGCCGAAAGACTATGCATTGGAGTTTATGGAATACGTTATAAAAAATCCAAAACCGTGTCCTTTGCTGGAAATGATCCCAAACGACTATCATTCAGAGTTCTGCGGCAGAGCAAATCTGCTGACCGACATTCCAAGATACAGAGTTTACCGCGATGGCAAGTTGGCAGGAAGCTTTATCAATGCGGAAAGATTTTGGCTAGATGATATGTACAGCTTTCTGATCGGCTGCAGCTTCTCCTTTGAAGAAGCCCTGATCAAGGGCGGCATCGAGGTGCGCCACATAACTCTTGGCTGCAACGTTCCTATGTTCAAGACTAACATTCAAACCACGCCGGCCGGCCATTTTCACGGTCCGCTGGTCGTCAGCATGCGGCCTGTCCGCAAGGACCTGGTGCAGAAAGCCTGGGATATCACAGCAAAGTTTCCTCATGTCCACGGTGAACCGATCTTTGCTGGAGATCCTGCAAAAATTGGAATTCAAAACATTATGAAACCAGACTACGGCGATTCCGTTCCTATCGGCGAAGATGAAGTGCCAGTGTTCTGGGCGTGCGGAGTAACGCCTCAGGCAGCGGTGGAAAATGCAAAGCCGCCGATCGTGATCACTCACTCGCCAGGGCACATGTTCATTACCGACATACTTAACTCGGAACTTGATCAGAAACTGTCTGAACGCACCTTCGTTTAGTATGTATCCACCTTTAAATTCATTAGACTGCAGGTCATGGAGCAACCACGCCTGCAGTCTTTTTTACCCTCCTTGCAATGT
>Ga0183096_1001639_pt1 | contig 18189 bp, 17 predicted proteins | sample Biomet5_FD_127791 | JGI IMG/M metagenome (GOLD analysis project Ga0183096, IMG submission 127791) | Microbial communities from bioreactor (seeded with sewage sludge) at LBNL, California, USA - Biofuel metagenome 5 (version 2) (version 3) | ecosystem: Engineered > Bioreactor > Anaerobic >... | reverse complement strand
TAAAGCTTTATATTCCCCAATATCGAATTTGTTGTGGTTTGTTATTATTCCGATCCTGATATTGTGTGATTCCATCGCGTTTAGGTATTCAACGATGAAGGAATTGTCTTCGCCATCAAAAGAGAATTCTTTGTCACGATGAGTGTGCATATGGAAATCTACCAATACGGTTTCTGCTCCATTACCAAACATTATTACCCTCCTTGTTAAGCCATTCGTACATCTATAAGTATTTTCCCTACATAATCACTGTCATCCATAAACAGCACACGATTTTCGTTCCAATCCGCAATTGTCGAGACTTGCTCTCTGATTTCAATCATTCTCATGTGCGGCGAACGACTGCTCGATTATCTTCATTACATCGTCCAGCCCGTCTAAACCGTCCAAGTACAGCTCTACATCGCCGTTACCCCATTTGCCGATCCCTGTTACATCCTTGCACAGCCCCTTTGGGTCAGCGATTTCAGAGAATTTCATATTGACGGAAATGCGAAGTCTTGACTTCTGAATGATTATATCCGTGAAATTCGTGTCCATTTTATAAGCAACATATAGTTTTTTAAATTCTCGGCGAACAGCGGTACCGAGATTCATAATCCGTGTGTTCAACTTTTCAAACAGCATACGGTTAAGGGCATTGATGTTATCATAGCTTTCAAGCGAATACTGCTGTTCCTCGTCGACCTGTTTGCGATAAGGAGCCATCTCATCGGCAGTAAGCGTTGGATACGCCCATACCTTTTTAGCTATTTCGCCAAGCATTGATGCACGTTCACGAATCTGCGCGTCACCCCAAGTCGACTGAGTAACAACATACTTATTAAGTCTCAGCGCGCTTTCTTTAAATCCGCCGCTCATTTCGAGTTTTTCCGAGAACGACGAGTCACTCATTTCTGAGTTATATGCCGTCAAGGTAAGGTTGCCAATAGTGTTGACATACTGCTTCCAGATGTTCATCCACTCAGCACCGAGCATCTGCTGCCAACACTGTGGGAGCGCGCCGCCGCCATGCTCAGCGGGAATAATATGTTCAATCGTAAGGTTGCTTAACGACACGACAGACTTATTATCCCATGTTTCCAGACGCGCCAAGATATAGCGGCATCTATTCATATTGTAAATATCCCGAGAGAGGAAGGTTTCGATAAACCGCTTGTCATCAGGAAATTCCTTGTACGAATCCAGTAGAACAAAGAATGCTTTTACCGAGTTGAGATAATCGTCCGGTCTTATTGAGTTCTTCATAGTTGCGAAGGTCTTGTTCAGCGAGTTGGTTGGGATATCGCAGACAGCACGGCGCAACACATAGCTTACACACAGAGCGACGATTTCTCGTAGCCCATCAATTGTGATAAGGCCACCGTCGCAGTCGTCATGTACCTTGAGGAGGAAGGGGTATGCTACTTCCATACGGATAGCTTTCATATCTTCATACAGCGATTGCAGCACAGGATCGCTGCTACGGGCAAAATACATATCAGTATAATGCTTGGCATAACTATATATATCTTGGCACAAATCGTTGATGGGAATTTTGTTGGCGCTGTGGTAGCTTCTGAATTCCTTGTAAACCTCGTTTTTCTTCGGAATACGTGCCAATTTCATTGTTAAATAGTCACGGAAGAAATTATCGAGCAGTTCGCTCTGGTGTTCGTAATCAAAGAGGATTTCCGTGGGACGCCAGATGTTATTGTAGACTTGAATCTGCTTTACTGAATCCAGCCCCATAAGCAGGTAGTTGCGAATGAGGTCGGAATCCATCAAATCCATACCAGTAGAGTTTAGACTTTCAAAAATTGCCTGTGGGTCGTCGTATTGCCGATCAAGCACGATATCTACAATTTGGAGCTTTCCTATTGCATCGTACAAATCAGAAGGATTGATTTCCAGCTTTTCAATCTGTCCGGCAAACAATGCGTAATTGTCAATCACTCGTGACCGCAAGCTTGCCGGTATTGGCGCACCCTCGATTTTCTTTATAAGTGCATCTCTGTCTGATTGTGTGATGAGCAACTTGTATCTATCATCGCCCTGTTCAAACTCGTTTATAAGCAGGCTTTTCGTTATTTTATCAGGGTTTACACCGCAATCAGGATGCTTCGTAGCATAATCACGTAGCGCAATAAGGAGCAGTGTCAACGTTGTTAATCGCTGTTGCCCGTCGATAATCATTGCGGTTGTTGACCCAGCAGCGGATGCCTCGTCGATGCGAACAATTGACCCGACGAAGTGTCCCTCTCTTTTTTCCTTGTGCAGGGTAACGATGTCGTTCCACAGTCTGACACATTGCTCACGTTCCCAGCTATATGTACGCTGATATAATGGAATCAGATATTGACAGGTTCCACCAAGATATTTATAGATGTTACTCTTGAATGCGTTCATCCTTCATTCTCCTTAGTTATCCGTCCACATTTCACACTGCCCGATTACAGTGGCTATGGCATCGTCCATACCTTCCGGCGGGTACTTGTATTTTTTGAGGAGCTTCTTGACCATCCGGCGCATACCGGCGCGGGCGGACTCCTTCTTTTGCCAGTCAATTGTGCGGCTTTTACGCAGAAGGTCTGTAAGCTCACGAGTCATGGAAACGAGCTCATCGTTCTGATACATATCCTTGATAGCCTCGGGGCGGGTCAGGGCATCATAGAACGCCATTTCCTCGTCCGAAAGCCCCATTGCATCGCCTTCGGCATGAGCCTCTGCCATGTCCTTTGCCATTTTCATCAGTTCGGCAATGACCTCCTCATTGGAGAGCATTCCGTTGAGATAGGCTTTCATGGCGTTGGATAGTAGGTCGGAGAATTTATCCGATTTTACAAGGTTTGTTCTGCGGTACAAAGCCACCTGCTCGGCAAGGAGTTTTTTCAGAATTTCGACTGCGAGGTTTTTCTCCTTCATCTTGGAGATTTCATCAAGGAACTTCGGGTCGAAGAGCGAGAAGCCTGTGTCCACATCGGAAAACAGATTGATAACGCCCTCGCTCTTAATGCTGGCTTTCAACAGCTCATTGATTCGTCCGTTGATTTCCTTAAGGGAGAGGGGCTTGCCGTCACCGGCAATGCGGGTAAGCAAGGTGCGTACCGCCTCAAAGTATGCGGCTTCAAACCGTTGCGCCGGATTAAGCAGCGAACGGCAGAGCGACAGAGCCTGACGCAGAAGCATGGCTTCCTTGATAAAGGCTTCCTTTTGCTTTTCTTTCGGAACGCCGGACAGGAAGTTCACGCCGCCACTGATGGCTTTCGCACGGGAAAGGTCGGTGGCGTCATCACGCATAAAGCCGGAGTAGTCGAAGTCGTGGAGCAGGTCACGGCATACTTCCAGCTTCTCAACGAACTTCGGCAGCGCGGTTTTCGCAATATCAGTGTCGCCGTAGTTGCTCTTATCGCGCTTGGTAAAGTCGTTCATGGCTTGCTTCAGCGCAGAAGCGATACCGACATAGTCGACGACCAAACCGCCCTCTTTGTCCTTATACACACGGTTGACACGGGCGATGGCTTGCATGAGGTTATGCCCTGACATCGGCTTGTAAACATACATCGTGGCAAGAGACGGCACATCAAAGCCGGTGAGCCACATATCCACAACAATGGCGATTTTCATCGGGTCGTCGTCGTTCTTAAATTTGGTAGCCATTTCATCGCGGTGATGCTTGTTGCCGATGATGCCGCGCCATTCCTCTGGGTCTTTATTGCTCTCGGTCATAACGACGCCGACTTTCTCAGCCCATTCGGGGCGAAGCTCCATCAGTCTGTGATATATTTTCATGGCAATCGCACGGGAATATGCGACAATCATTGCTTTACCCGTGAGTTCGTTTGCCCTGTTCTGTTCGTAGTGTGTCACAATATCCTCGCATAGAGCAGAAACCGTCTGCTCTGCGCCAAGGATGCTCTCCATTTGACCGAGTTCCTTTTTGCTCTTTTCAATAGCATAAGGCTCGGCATTCTCTGCCATAAGGTCATATTCGGCATCGATGAGGTGGAGGATATCCTCGTCCAATTTGAGGTGAATGACACGGCTTTCGTAGTAAACGGGGCGTGTGGCTCCGTCCTCGACGGCTTGCGTCATATCGTAAATGTCGATGTAATTGCCAAACACCTCGATGGTGGAGCGGTCTTTCGTGGAAATCGGAGTGCCGGTGAAGCCAATGTATGTAGCGTTCGGAAGGCTCTCGCGGATTATTAAGCCGAAGGACTTTTGAATGCGACCTGTTTTTGCGTCCACCTTTTCGTCGATAAACTGGCTTCGGTGCGCCTCGTCTGCCATGACGATGATGTTGTGGCGATCGGATAGCGTTTCGGAGCTTTCCTCGAATTTCTGCGCCGTGGTAAAGATGATGCCGTTTGCCTGACGCCCCATGAGAAGCTCTTTCAAATTATCGCGGCTTTCGGCTTGCTGCGGTGTCTGACGCAGGAAATCGGAGCATTTCGCAAACTGTCCGAATAGCTGGTCGTCGAGGTCGTTTCTGTCGGTCAGTACAATGATTGTAGGCGCGTTCAATTCGTGCTGGAGCAGATGGGCATAAAACACCATTGACAGCGATTTCCCGCTGCCTTGCGTATGCCAGAACACGCCACCTTTACCGTCCGTCTGCGTGGCGTTAGCGGTGGAGGCAACGGCTTTCTTTACTGCGAAGTATTGATGATAGGCTCCGAGAATTTTCGCGTCAGCGCCGGAAAAACAGATGAAATTTTTGATAATATCGAGCAGCCGCACCTTGTCGAACATTCCTTCAATGAGGGTGTCGAACTGGGCGAACTGCGTATTCTCATAGCTGCCGTCCTTCGTTTTCCACTCCATAAAGCGGTCTTCACCGGCGGTTATCGTTCCGGCTTTAGATACAGCAAGGTCGCTCATCACGAGAAAAGCATTGTAGATAAACAGCGACGGTATCTCGTGCATATAGTTGCGGAGCTGCAGGAACGCCTCGGAAGAGTCCGTTTCCTCGCGGGACGGCGATTTTAGCTCAAAAATTACAACGGGCAGACCGTTAATGAATACCAGCACATCTGGGCGTTTTTCGCTGTTCTCAACGATTGTCCACTGGTTGGCAACGATGAACGAGTTGCGCTCCACTTTTTCATAATCGATGAGCCTGACCAGCGATGAACGCTGCTCCTTGTTGTCATAGTAGCTTACGGACACGCCATTCTGGAGATAGTCCATGAATTGGATGTTCTTATGCAGCGTAGAGCCGCTCTCGAAATTCCGCAGCTTATAAACCGCCTCTGTGATGGCGGCATCCGACAAAGTGGGATTGACCCGATGCAGCGCCAGAATCAGCTCATCGGAATAGAGCGGATCGGCATAATCGCGCACGAGATCAGGGGCATAGATATAATCATACCTCAGCGTGTCACGGAATATCTCAATCACCGCATTTTCATAGTTGGCTTCTGTATATGGCACAACAGCACCTCCTTAGCTCTCTTGCTTTGGGCTTGTTTTATATTCAAGCGAAAAACCAAAGTTGCGTATTTCGTCAGAAGCAAATACTTTTGCGTTCTCCAGCTTTCCTAATCGTATAAAATGGTCATCAGGCATTTCTATTGCAATAGCCAAACGGTATTCCCGTTGGTACGCAAACGCTTCGTTTTTGTATAAGAATCTACGCTTGTCGCCCTTGTTAAAAGCATCTATTCTTTGAATGGTGTTTTGGGAACAGTATGTGACTTTATCAAATATAAAGTCTGCGCCGCCAACACTTCTACAATAGTTTTCTATTTTTGCTTCAAGTTCTCGCGCACCGATAATAACGCAATAGTTGCCAAACTTTTCCTTTATTCTTATACATTCGTCATCGGTAAATGGAAAACGAAATTCTGCATGAGCACCATCAAAATCGTAAAGCACCATATCTCGCAAAGATATGCCAACAAAAGATACAATAGGTATAACTTTGTCAACGCCAAATTCGATTTTCATTTGACCCGATGGGGCGGTCATAAAAACTTTTCCTGTAATGGGATCGATTGCTGTGATACGCTGTGTCTCAATAATACACAGCAATTCGTTTTTATCGCCTTGCCCAACTTCCCCAGATTCGTTTTCAATATTACGGAAATACTCTGCTGCATTGCCATAGAGATCTCCGTTAGCGACATCGAAAGCAAATCTTTCTTCAGAACAGAATTTTAAGTAAAAAAGGGGACGCTCGCCAATGTGCATCTCAATTTGGCTTAAGAGATAACTTCTGTCTTTCTCTGAAATCATTATGTGCGTTTCTCCTTTGAAGAGTAAATCATCATTTAGCCGCGTTGTCGGCAACGGACAGCTCGCCGGACATTAGGCGGGGCAAAAGGGTGTCACGAGCGGCTTGAAGATGGCAGATTTCATCAAAATTGTTTCTAATGGTTTCATCCATCGGTTTAACGATACTCTCAAATTGCTGTACCACCTCATCGGTGGGAATAACAACGGAAAGAGTGGCCATGTCATTCTTGTTGATGGAGCCAAATACCGTACCTTCACCATTGAACATATCAAGCTGTTGCTTCAAGGCGAACATGGTGTAGAGAATGAAGGACTGATTACCGCTCTTGCTCTGAATACCCGCCAATCCGCGTCCGAGGCAGCAAGGCTCTGCGGCAACATTCAAGTCTCCAACAGGGGCGCGGACACTTACGAGGATGTCACCTTCGATGGCCATGCGCTTGGGCTGCGTTGTAAACAAGCGTCTGGTCGGAAAACGAGAGCCAAAATCAGTGCGACCTTGATAAAAAACCGTACCAGTGCCGCTTTCGTTATAGCTTGACCCGTCTGGCGATTGTCCCATAGTGACGGATGCAATATCAGCAAGCGTTCCTTCACGCCAATCGCTCGGCCTAACGCCGCCAAATGGCTCGAAGTCCACGAACCAGCTTTTGAAAATGGCTCGCGCCATCTGCTCTAAATGATGATTTATCTTTGCGTTATTTTCAATTTTATCATCGAGTGCAGACAGGGCTGCTGCAATCTCCCGTTGAACCGAAATATCGGGAACATCCACTTCAATTTGGCTAAACTGCGTTTTGTTGAGAATGGACAATGCAGTAGATTGTCCTTCATAGTTTTTGAAAAATCTCCATAGACTTTTCATAAGATAATAAACGAAATCCACATCATTGTTTTCGTTCACGACTATGGAATTTATCTGTTGATTAGAAACACTTTCGGTATTCGTCATGCCCACATATCCAATGTTTCCAATACATGATACACAGATGCTCCGAGGAGGTAAAATGGATCCTTTTACTGCATGCAGCCCCCTTGATGTGATACACCTTTCCGTCTTGGAAATATGCTTTGTACCCTGTATATCTTTGGGAGTAATGAAAGGAACTGCTCCATCCCAGTATTCAACATTTTTTGTAGAGGGCGTTTTGCCTGTAACGACTCTACCAAGGTCTTGAACTAACACTCGTTGTTTCCTCCTCATCCAATATATTTTCTATGCGAATTCTTCACATTCGCCTGATTGACCATCGCATAATGCATGGTCGTATCTATTTTCACATGACCGAGCAGACGCTGTACCTGCTCTATGGGCATTCCTTTGTCTATGGCGCGAGTGGCAAGCGTCCGCCGGAACTTGTGCGGATGCACTTTTTGCATATCCGCCCGTGCGCCGATTTCCTTGAGCCTTGTTTCCACGCCGCCTATCAGCAATCGCTCGTGCGGTTTCGCCAGCGATGCAAAGAGGGCTGCGTTCCCGTCATTGCGACAAGCGAGATAGTTTTGCAGATGGATTTTCGTCCGGGCATCGAAATACACCACCCGCTCACTGCCACCTTTGCCAAGCACCACACATTCGCGCTCGTGGAAGTTAATATCCTCGCAGTTGAGGTTGACCAGCTCGCCGACACGCATTCCCGTTGAAGCCAGCAGGTCAATCATCGCCAAGTCCCGAATCTCGTCGCAAGCGTCGCGGAGAAGCTCCAAGCTCTCGTCGCTAAAGGTCTCCTTGATGGGCTTGTCCGCTTTCACCTTATGGATGCGGCGGACGGGACTTTTCAGTATATAGTCCTCGTCCTCCAACCAGCCGAAAAAGCTGGAGAAAATGCGCCTCATATTGTCGACCGTCACCTTGCCGGAATGGCGCTTTTGCTGATAAGCCGCCAAATAGCCGCGCAGGTCGTCCGTGCTGATTTCGCGCACGGGCTTATCCACACTGCCGAGCATTGCACGGACGGTGGAATCGTAGTATTTCAGCGACTTTTCCGAGCAGCCCTCTATTCGTTTCGCGGCGGTGAACACGTCCAACAATCCTCCGTTGTCTGCGGCATCCTGTGCAGTGCTTGATTTCCGTTCCGTTACCTCCACATCGTGGAGGGCATTTGTGAGCACCCACCGCAGCTTCTCTAACTGCTCGTTTGTGAGTATTGACGCCATGCTCATTTGCACCTTCGTTATCAGCTTATCCTTCATAAATTCCTCCTACATTTCGGTGTGTTTAATGTTTGGGGCAGGAGGAATGGTAAATCATCATTTAGAGCAGATGGCGCAGGCTATTTTCAAAAGCTGGTTTGTGGACTTCGAGCCGTTTGGTGAGGTGCAACCAATGACTTGGGTAATCGGTAAAGCAGAAGACTTTTTCGATATTGCTATCGGCAAAACTCCGCCCCGCAAAGAGCCTGAGTGGTTCACCACCAATCCGAAAGATGTCATTTGGGTTTCTATATCCGACATGGGGAGCTGCGGAATGTTCATCAGCGACAGTTCGGAATATCTTACCGCTGAATCTGTGGAGCGGTTCAATGTAAAAATTGTTCCGAGCGGCACGGTTCTTTTGAGTTTCAAGCTGACCGTTGGGCGGGTTGCAATCACCGATGGCGAGATGACCACCAATGAAGCCATCGCACATTTCAAGCAATTGAGCGATGTTACGCTTGAGTATCTGTACTGCTATCTCAAAGCGTTTGACTACCAGTCGCTTGGTAATACCTCGTCCATTGCAACTGCTGTGAACTCCAAGACCATCAAGGCTATGCCATTTGTTATGCCTGATGAAAAGGCTCTTGCAGATTTTCATGCAGCAACCGCTCCCTTATTTGAACAAGTGCGAGTAAATCTCGCTGAGAATGCTCGCCTTGCTACTCTAAGGGACACGTTGTTACCCCGCCTGATGTCCGGAAAGCTTTCCGTTACCGACCTCGGCGACGCTAAATGATGATTTATCTTCTTGTTTTCAACAATCCGTTCGTCAAGGGCAGAAAGGGTTTCGGCAATCTCCACTTGGGTATCATACGGCATATTCGGGACTGAGTATCGCATGATTGCGCCCTTGTCTCCTCGCGGCATCTTCGTTCCTTTGCCTGTTGCCGTGGCATAATCAAAGAATGCGTCGTCCGATAATACATAATAAAGAAATCGAGGGTAACAGTCTTCTTTCGCTCTCATGACAAGTACATCGTTAGAGCAGCCACCTTTGCGGTCGGCAAACCATATCTTTCTGAAATAAGGACGAATATTGGAAACCAAAACATCGTTCGGCTGATATGCTTGCGTCTGTGCAACAGTCGGAAGCCCCGAGGATTGGCCGATACCCTCCTTATTTTGCAGCATATTTTCTGTGGAAATATAACTGTCCAAGTCCAAGTCGGCGACAGCAATGCGTCCTTCAGCGTAATCACAAAGGGCAGAAAGGTTAATATCAGATGTCATACCCAATCGCCCCCAGTCTCTTGCGGATTTCATCCTCCAGCTCGTGGGAACGTTGGAACATCTCCGAGAGTTCACCGGCCAAGCGCGTCATCTTTTCTTCAAACGGCTCTCCGTCGTCCTCCTGCTCCTCAATGCCGACATAGCGCCCCGGAGTTAAAATGAAGTCCTGTTTGGCGATATCTTCGGTTGTGACGGCGGCGCAGTATCCCTTGACATCCTCAAGAGTCCCATCGTCAAACTCCTCAAAAGTGGCGGCGATTTTCTCAATCTCCTCGTCGGAAAGCTCACGGTGAACACGGTCGATGAGCGTACCCATTTTACGGGCATCAACAAAGAGCGTTTTGCCCTTTTGCTTTTTGTTTCGGCTGATAAACCAGAGCGTCGCCGGAATGGTCACGCCGTAAAACAGATTGGACGGCATAGCAATAATGCCCTCGACCAAATCATCCTCGACAATTTTGCGGCGGATTTCTCCTTCACCGCCGCTTTGTGAGGAGAGGGAGCCGTTGGCAAGCACCATGCCGATTTTTCCGTTCGGCGCGAGGTGGTATATCATGTGCTGAAGCCATGCAAAGTTGGCGTTCCCTGCGGGCGGCAAGCCATACTTCCAGCGCTTATCATCGTTCAACGAGCCGTCATTCCAGTCGGAAAGGTTGAACGGCGGATTCGCGAGTATGTAATCCGCCTTGAGCTGCGGGTGCAGGTCGTTTGTGAAGGTATCCGCATTGAAGGAGCCGAGGTCAGCCTCAATGCCACGGATGGCAAGATTCATGATGGCAAGCTTTCTGGTGGTCGGGTTGGAGTCCTGCCCGTAGATGGAAACCTCACCTCTGTCTCCGCTGTGCTCTTTCACGAAACGCTCAGATTGAACAAACATACCGCCGCTGCCGCAGCAAGGATCGTATATACGGTGCCCGGCTGTCGGCTTCAACACGGCGACCAGCGTTCTGACCATGCAGGACGGCGTGTAGTATTCACCGCCGCGCTTGCCTTCCCTACTGGCAAACTGCGCAAGGCAGTATTGATAAGTGCTGCCGAGGATGTCTTTGTTTTCACCGTGCTCAACCATCTGGATATTTGTGAAGAGGTCAACGACATTCCCCAGACGGCGCTTATCGAGGTCTTCGCGGGCGTAGTTTTTCGGAAGAATATCCTTCAGCCGTTTATTCTCTTTCTCAATGGCTCTCATCGCATCGTCAATAACGGTGCCGATTTCTTCGCGGTGTGCAGCTTCTGCGATGACACTCCAACGAGCGGAGGGCGGCACGAAGAAAATGTTTTTCTCTGTGTATGCGTCCTTATCCTCGACATCGTCATCCGCAGCTTCAAGCTCGCGGTATCGCTCATCGAATTTGTCCGAGATATATTTTAGAAAGATAAGCCCCAATACGACGTGCTTGTATTCGGCAGCGTCCATGTTTCCGCGCAGAATATCCGCTGCCGCCCATATTTGTTCTTCAAAGCCGATAGTGGCTGTACTATTTCCGTTTGCCATCACTTTTCCTCCTGCGTCGCGTCAGATTTTGCTGGGCTCTCGTCTGGTACAATTTCCATGATATCGCTGGTGTCACATTTCAACGCTGTACATATTTTCACTAAAACTTCGGTCGTGACGTTTTCGTCTTTTCCGAGCTTCGCAAGTGAGGACGAGCTGATACCCGCTGCTTGTCGTAGCTCAGTTTTCTTCATGTTTCTGTCAATTAACAACTTCCACAGCTTCTTATAACTCATCTTCATTGTCTGTCACCTCTTTATTCCATGATTCGCCGTACAGTTCGCAATTACCATCCGACAATTTCAAAACAGTATTACCCGTCAGAATGCGCTGCGTGTCTGGTTTATACGCAGCCTGTTTATCAAAGGCGATAAACACCTGTTTTGTACTTTGAACGTATATTTTCATAATGCCGTCGACAGCACCATCGCCGATGTTTTTCAAAATTAACGAATCGTGCGCTATGGCCGGTAGTGCAGTCAGGTTGAGTATTGCCAAGTCATAGATGACCATGCCTTTGTAATTCGAGCCTGTGCCGGTATCATCCGGCGTTTCAAACCTGTAACTGTTGTACTCGTTGAATGTGAGGCGCGGCGCTTTCCGCACGTCTGCAAAGAGCGAATCGTTATATTCCTTCATTCTATCATTGATAGCACGTTCAATCTCATCAAGGATGCTTTCTATCGCGTGTTTCAACATTTCGTCAGCTTTTTTCTTTGCATCCTGCAGCTCGGTCAATGTAAGGTACGCTTCATTCTGTGCTTTCAGCGCATCAATATGACCTTTAATTTCCGAATGCATATCCAAAAATTCTTTGGACAGGTTGCCGACAAAACCGAGCTGGTTGATTTCTGTCTGCACTGACTGGATTTGTTCCAGCAAAGCAGCAATCTCCAACTCGACCGATTGGCGCTCGCTTTTGAACTGTTCATCGAGTATGGTCGCCAGCTTCTGATGGTATTTTTCTACTTCATACAGCTTCCGAATGTTCACATCAGGGAAAAACTCCTGTAAAGCAGATAAATCTGCTTCTGTCGGATATAGACCATACGCGAGGCTAATATCCAGGAGGCTTACTCGGCGGCGTTTTGCCTGCAAATCGGTTTCGAGACGCAGCTTACTGCCCTGAAGCTGTGATTTTAAACGACTCTTTTCAATGTCTGCTTCGTTATGGCCTTCCACCTGTTCATCAGTCAGATTATCAAGCTGAACCTGCAGGCTGTGTATTTGCGCCAGATTTTCGTCATATTTTGTTTTGCCTCCAACGAGGTCAGGGACAAAGCGATACTTTCGGGCTTCTCGGAAAATCGACAGCCGCTTTTTCTGCTCCTCAAGATTGCCGTTGAAGGCTTCAATGTCCTTATATCTGTCAAACAGGCGGACAAGAATTTCGATGGATTTTTGCATTCCTTCTCCGGGCAAGCCCTTGAGAGGTTTGCGCTCATCGGTATTTTCTTTTCCGTATATCCTGAAGAAGCTGCTCATTGTCTCGCGGAAGGATAGCCCTGCGAAATCAATATGGTATTTTTCTTTCAACCAGTCGGCAAACTGCTGCTTCGTCCATACAACTCCTGTCAGCACATATCCCTCTGAGCATACATGAATATCGGTGGGCGATTCGGTACTGCGGGCAAAGTAGTACGGCGTTCCATCAAATTCAAATGTAAAGAAGATAGTGTGATTGCCAATGTGCTTCACACCATCACTGACAAGGTACGAGTTGCCACCAAAAGCAAAATCAATGGCAAGCATGGCAGAGGATTTTCCGATTGAGTTTTCGCCATCCTCTTTTCCGAGAACGACGTTCAATCCCTCTTTGAAGCGGATTGGAGGTCGTTCTTTTCCTTTTTCCTTAAAGACCGGCGAGGTCATTTCTATAAGCATGAATATACCTCTCCTTTCTCATTGATGTCTATTGCGTTAAGCGCATATAGGCAGTCCATAACCGACAAAAAATCCGTTGCGTCGGAAAGCGAAGGCTTTATCCGAAGATAAAGGTCTTTCACTGCGATTGGATTATCTTGTACCTCTTTGAGCACCGTTGGAATCATCGCCAAGGTGCTGTTTTTATATGAATACAGCTTATTCGGTAATTGCATCGAACACCTCACAGCTCTGCACGAAGTACGAAACCACAATCTGGCAGAAAATTGCGTCCTGTAGCGTAACACGATGTATTTTATCTGCGATTTCATTGAAGATTTCGAGATGCGGTTTGTTTGCCTTTTTTAGTTTCTTATACAATGCGTGAATCTGGTCTTGGATTTCATCGTAGTCAATTTCGCCGCTTTTATCCAGATTTATCATTATTTCTTTTATGCGTATGAAGTATGTGGTGACGTAGTTGGTTACCGCATTGTAAAGCACCATGTCCTGAGACGGGCTAAGTTTCTGCTTGACTTCCTTTGGTTCAAAGGAAGCATCAGACAATTCCTTTTCCCCGAGTTTCCGTATTCTTTTGATTACGCCGACAATGCCCTTTTCCAAAGGCAGGTCATCAAGAAGACGGATGCTTTGTTTATGCGTAGACAACACCGTTTTTATTTCCTTTAGTTCAGCCATCAACTTCTTGCTGTCATCAAGGAGATATGTGGCATAGCACTGCGGGCACATTGCCATGAGGTTTTCGGGCGTAGTCGCTTTAGATTTATCTATCAAGCTAACTTCAAATGTATGAATGGCTTTTCCGTTTTTTGAAATAGTTAGCTGCTTCCCGCACCCCGGGAATGGACAGCACCCATCTGTTTCTGCAAGTAAATAATCGCCGTACTTTTTCTTCAAATCGGATGCAAGAATCTGTTGCTGCTGTTTCTGGAGTTCATCCTGCGGAATCAGCCCAGCAGACTCCTGAATAATTTGTTCCAGCCATTCGGTGACTTTTTCTGCAACATTATCTGCATTTATGGTCGGTTCATAACCGACTAAATCCTCTGCAAATAAAGCCCTTGAAGCGGGGCTTCGCTTGCTTATGCTCCGTGTAAGTATTTTAGGTGTTAGATGATACACGATATTTCCCGCTAAATTCTTGGATAAACCTCGTTTTACATAGCTGCGAATGGTGTTATCGCTGAGTTTTGCGGAAGGGTCTTTACCCTTTGCCCAGTCAGCCTCAGATACAGTCGTAATCTTTGCCATTAATTCGCGGAAAAAATACGGCACATCATCACCGTCGGCTAAATGCTTTTTCATAATTGGGAAAAGTGTTTTGAATTCCACGTCGGCTCGACACTCCTTTACTGAGATTTGCACCACGGTGCACTATGGTGCACCAAACCATCCCCAGATTTCGAAGCCCCATTTTATATAATGAGAGCAGGTTAGGAACGGAAGGCGCTCCTGAGGAAACCCCAAATATAGTATATCACACTTTTGTCCAAAAGTCAAATATTATGTTTGAAAAAAGGATTAAATATTTCCTTGCGCATTCATTCCATAGCCCACCATCAAATGGTGCGTTCCCTGATCTGGAACGGCTCAACGCTATGCGACGGTAGAACTTAATACACTCAGCTGACTATTGAGCAGGAAGCTGCATTCCGAAACGGAGCAATCTGTGAAGGACTGCGGTATGGTATCTTATTGCCATTTTTCAGCCAGCTGCTGCAGACCTCCGTTTCGAGACAACGAAAACGGAGGTCATTTTAATGAAAATTCAATGGAACTTTGCAGACGGCACGAAATCCGAGGTCGAGGTCAATGAGGAGCTTGGGGAATTTATCACCGCATCGCGGCGCGAGGAGGACAACCTTAGTCGCAAAGAACGGTATCACTGTTATTCGTTGGATGCCATTCTCTTTGAGGGGAAGGAATACGGGGACAACCACACTCCCGAAACAGAAGTGGAGACAGCGGAAAGAAACAAGCGCCTTTATGCTGCAATGAAAACGCTGACGGCGGTACAGCAAAGGCGTTTGCTTATGCTGGCGGACGGGCTTTCCTTGCGGGAAATCGCACGAGTCGAGGGCGTAGATCATCGTGCTGTCCGCGAGTCTATCGACAGCGCGAAGAAAAAAATCAAAAAAGTGTTCTGAGTACCTCCCCAAAACACCCTGCATTTCTCCGTATGCCGAGGGACACACAAAAACGTCCCTCGGAAAGGACGGATGAAAGATGAAGCACGATTTAAAGATCAGCGTTTCAAAGAAGCCCACCGAAGACGGCGTCGTCAGATGCAAGCGTGTAGCGCTTCGGGAACGATTGCTCCGTTACCTGTTCGGCGAAAAGCGTCGGGTAATGGTCATCGTTCCCGGCGACACCGTGGAGAGCGTTTCCATCACGGAACTGCCCGGAGGTGACGAGCTCCGATGAAAAAAGACACTGCTCCGCTGCTTCCAATGCCAATCAAGGCAAAGCCCTACGCGCATCAGGTCACCGCTTTCAATTTTGTTTGCGGGCTGTTCGGTCTGGTTTCGACGGGAGGTGATTCCGATGACGAAGGTCACGGTGAAATGCGCCCTGTGCGGGAAAGCATTCCAGCGGTCGGAAAGCCAAATCCGTGAAAACAACTTCTGCTGTCGGGAGCATTTTTACAAATGGAACTCGCAGCGCATGACCGAGTACAACCGCACGGATAACCCCATGAACAAGCCCGGCGGCGTAATGGAGTCGCGTGTTAAGCGGAGTCGCAAGTTCCGTGGTACCGGCGAGGGCAAGGCATATCCCAAGCTACTCGGCAAACACGCGCACCGTAGAATTGCCGAAGCCATACTCGGCAGACCGCTCAAAAAGGGCGAGGTCGTCCACCACATCGACGGCAATAAGCTCAACAACGACCCCGCAAACCTTGAGGTGCTCCCGTCACAGTCGGAGCATTGCAAAGTACACGGTTTCGGGAAGAAGAAAGGCAGGTGATGTAAATGAATATTTCCAGAAGTCAGGGTGTGGCTCTCCTTATGGAAATGGGTTAGCACAGGGAAAACGCTGGTATCCATCGCCGCAGCCGGTGCGCTGTACAACGCCGGACGCATCAAAAGAGCGCTGGTCGTTGCGCCGCTCTCGGTCGTCGGCGTTTGGGACGAGGAGTTCGGCAAGTTTGCCGCCTTTGATTACACCCTCGCCGTGCTCAAGGGCAGCGGCGAAAAGAAAGCAGATGCGCTCCGGCACATGACCGGCGACACGCTGCAGGTGGCTGTCATCAATTATGAATCGGCGTGGCGCTTGGAGAAGGAGCTCGCAGCATGGCGTCCCGACCTGATCATCGCCGACGAGGGGCACAAAATCAAGACACACAACATCTCGGTGTCCAAGGCGATGCACCGGCTGGGCGCAGCGGCAAAATATCGGCTGCTTTTGACGGGAACGCCGGTCACGAACAAGGCAATCGACGTGTTCAGCCAGTATAAGTTTCTTGACCCACGCATTTTCGGACAGAGCTTTTACAGCTTCCGCAACACCTATTTTTACATGACCGGCTACGGTAATCACACGCCGGTGCTCAAAAAGTCGATGGAACCGGAGCTGACGCGGCGGATGCACTCCATCGCGTTTCGGGCGACAAAGAAGGACTGCCTTGACCTGCCGGAAACGACCGACATCATCCGCAAGGTCGAGCTGGAGCCGAGAGCGGTGAAGCTCTACCAAAGTCTCGTGCAGGAGAGCTACGCCGAGCTATCCGAGGGCGAGGTCACCATTACCAATGTGCTCACCAAGCTGCTGCGGCTATCGCAGCTCACGGGCGGCTTCATCGGCAGCGACGAGAGCAGCGCCGCCGAACAGGTATCAACGGCAAAACTCGATGTGCTGGAGGACATCCTCGACGCGGCAATCGAGGAGAATCGCAAGCTCGTCGTTATCGCCCGCTTCGTGCCGGAGCTTGACGCGATCTGCGCCATGCTCGAAAAGAAGCGTGTCAACTACTCCATCGTCAAAGGCGGCGTAAAAGACCGCGACGAGCAGGTCGCCCGCTTCCAGAACGACCCCGATGTCCCCGTATTTGTCGGGCAGATCGCAACCGCCGGTCTGGGGCTGACGCTCACGGCGGCAAGCACGATGGTCTTTTACTCGCTGGATTACAGCATGAGCAACTTCGAGCAGTGCAAAGCCCGTATTCACCGCGCCGGTCAGCGGATGCCATGTACCTATATTTATCTTACCGCGCAGGGCACGGTCGATGAGAAGGTGCTCAAAGCCCTGAAGAACAAGGCGAACCTTGCCAAGATGCTGGTCGACGATTATCGCTACGGCAACAACCCATTTATGTAAAGGAGCATATCACAATGGACAATTCCGAAAAAATGTTTGAACTCGCAGACCGGCTTAAGGTTCTGCGGGACGAGAAAAAGGATACCGAGCAGCGCGTTAAGGAACTCAACGCCGCACTTGATGAAACCGACTCTGCGCTCGCGCAGCTCATGACCGATACCGAAACGCAGAACTTCACCCGCTCCGGCACGATGTTCTGCCTCACCAATACAACCCGCGCATCGGCGACCGCCGACCGTAAGGACGAGCTCTTTAAGGCGCTTCGCGCAGAGGGCTACGGAGGACTGGTTTACGAGACCGTCAATGCCAACTCCCTCTCAGCTTTCGTGCGGGAGCAGATATCCGAGAACGGCGATGTGTTACCCGACTGGCTTGAAGGGCTGGTCAGCGTATTCGAAAAAACGACTGTGGGCGTCCGTAAGGCGACCCGTAAATAACGAAAGGATGGAATGATACCATGAAAAACGAAAACAAGGCTCTTGCCACTACGAACAGCGCGTTTATGGCGCTGAAGGACTTCAATCTGAACGACGCGCTCTCTGAGGAGCTTTCCGGCTTGTCCGGCAGCTTTGAGAGAATCAAAATCCCTGCCGGAGGCATGACGGTGTTCGAGATACCCGGCGAAAACCCCGACAGCCCCGAAACGGTCAAGGAGTTCTCCGCCGTCATCCTGCATCATCACCCGCTGTATGCTTACTACACGGACAAGTATACCGGCGGCTCCAATCCTCCCGACTGCGGCAGCTTCGACGGCGTTACCGGCGAAGGCACCCCCGGCGGCGACTGCACCAAGTGTCCGTATAACAAATTCGGCTCCGGCGAGCACGGTGACAAGGCGTGTCAGA
>Ga0183096_1001635_pt1 | contig 18234 bp, 15 predicted proteins | sample Biomet5_FD_127791 | JGI IMG/M metagenome (GOLD analysis project Ga0183096, IMG submission 127791) | Microbial communities from bioreactor (seeded with sewage sludge) at LBNL, California, USA - Biofuel metagenome 5 (version 2) (version 3) | ecosystem: Engineered > Bioreactor > Anaerobic >... | reverse complement strand
TAGATCTCCACCCTGAACATGCCTCCGGTGTCTCATGAGCTACTTGCTTCAGCAACAACTCACGAAACCAGGTTCCGGCGGACTACTTTTACTCCGCCGCAGAACGCCGCTCCCGCGGCGTACTGTGACCTATTTTTGCTCCGGCGCTTACAATGGCAATCATCACGTTGTTGTGGGTGGTTGTTGGCTACAGCCTGTGCTTTGCTCCGGGCAATGGAATCATTGGTGGTTTCCAGTACGCCTTCCTGCATGAATGACGCCCGGCCCCGGTCAGAAACGAATACTTCAACTTCACTGCGCTTTCTGAGAGCAGCGATATGAACATGTTCGCCTTCAGGGCTGTAGTGAATTGCGTTTGCAACCAAATTGGTGAGAATTTGCACAAGTTCGGCATCGATGGCGTAAACTCTCAGTTCGCGCGGCACATCGATGTCGAAGCTAAGCCGCTTCTTCGCGGCTGTAAATTTAGCTGCCGCCACAACATTGTCCGTCGTGTGTCGCAAGTTGACAGGGGCAGGCTCACGAGTCTGGCGATAGTATCCGAGCACCTGTTTTGAAATCTCAGCTACCCTGTCGACCTGTTCCTGTGCCATTGTTAGATACCGCTTAGCCTCATCTCTCATTTCTTCGCTGTCCAACAGGAACAGCAGGTTGGTTACAGCCTCCAGCGGGTTGTTGATTTCATGCGCAATCTTAGCCGCCATCTGTCCGGCAACTGCGATTCGTTCCAGTGTGACCTGTTGCTCACGAGAAAGGTCTCGAGCCGCGGCAATCGCGACTTGATCACAGACAAGCTGAATGAGTTGCAGTTCCTCCGCTGTGTATTCGAGGCGGCTGCGCGTTCCAAAGGAAAATGTACCGAGCAGTTGGTCATTCGTAATGAGAGGCTGGCAGGTGTAGCAGGTAATTCCGATTGAATGAACAAACAGCGTAAGATCGTTCACGCATTCAGGAATCCGCGGTACGTACATCGAGTTGCGACAACGAAAGATCTCACAGGAAGAGATGCAGTACTCGTCTCGATTTCTCCAAAGAATTTTTCATGGTCGGCAGTAAACGAACAAAGCAGTAGCGTTCACTCTATGCCGTAACTATGCATTTTTTTGTAGAGGAGGGGGCGCGTAATGCCGAGCAGTTTAGCGGCCTGGGCACGGTTGTTGTTGCAGCGGGCCAATGCAGTGCCAATTGCGCGCCGCTCGGCCAGCTCAACCAATGTCTGCAGATTGCACTCATCTTTGAAGGAGAATTTTCCGCGTCCAACCCCGCCAAGAAGGAGCACCCGCAAGTGCTCAGCTGTGATTGTGTCCTCACGCACAATGGACATGGCGCGTTCGAGCACGTTGTGCAGTTCGCGGACGTTCCCCGGCCATGAGTAGTTCTGAAGCAATGCCATGGCGTCGTCGCTGAGACTCTGGTACTGGACTCCGTGATCTTTCTTGAGCTGCTCCCAAAACATGTTGATGAGGCTTGGTATATCTTCCGTACGTTCACGCAGTGCGGGGATAGTAATCGGGATCACGTTTATGCGAAAGAACAAATCCTTGCGAAACTTTCCCTCATCCACCAATTTCTCGAGGTTCTGATTTGTGGCAGCGATCACCCGGACATCGACTTTGACCTGCTTGGTGCCACCAAGCTTTTCGATCTCCCGCTCCTGGAGTACGCGAAGCAGCTTTGCCTGAGCCTCCAAAGGCATATCGGCAATTTCATCAAGAAAGATGGTGCCGAGATTGGCGAGTTCAAACTTGCCGAGTTTGCCGCCTTTCGAAGCCCCGGTAAACGCTCCCTCGGCATAGCCAAAAAGCTCAGATTCGAAAAGGCTTTCCACGATGGCAGAGCAATTCACACGCACAAACGGGCCCAGCGCACGCAGACTTGTCGCATGAATGGTGTGTGCGTACACCTCTTTACCCACTCCACTCTCGCCTAGCAGGAGAATGGTGGCATCGGTAGGCGCAACCCGAAGAGCAGTTTCCTTCGTCGCCGCCGAACGCGGTGAGACGCCGACGAGGTCATCGGCGGTGTAGCGTGTGTCGACAGGTTTATCCACGCGAGTTCTATAAAACGCAAGCTGAGACTTAAGCCGATCCAGTTTCGAGCTAAAGTGCTCCAGACTGGCGTCATCCCGAAAGATGATTTGGCCAATTGCCCCGATAACTTTGCCGTCCCTGAAAACAGGAATTCGGTTGACGACGCAGCGGCGAGAGGATTCCATCTGCGTCTCGGCCATTTCCGGAATGCCGGTCTTGAGGACAAGATGCATCCGTGTGTTCTCCACGACGTCGGTGACGTGGCGACCGATTACATCCTGAGCACGGACATTGCGAGCTTCCTCGAAGCTGCGGTTTACGTAGACAATGATGCCATCGCTATTTACAAACTGCAGCCCGTCAGACGAAAGGTCGATGATCGTCTTCAAGAGTTGCATGCGTTCATTCATTTCGCGGAACTCTTCGCCTTGGAGTAGCTTGTTGTCCACATCCACGAGCAGGAAGAGGAGTGCATTCTGCCCTGGGATCACCGGAAATGGGATAACCACCCACAGAAGCGTCCGCTCACGGATGGTGAAGACGCGCACCCGCTCAGGGCGTTCGGAACTTGAGTTGAAAAAATCTTGGAATATTTCGAGGTCGCTCAGTTTATTGCCAAAAGATGGGAAAAAAGCACGAAAGGGCGGATTGGTAAAAAGCACGGATCCATCAATGGTGGTGAGGACGGCCATCACATCCAGCATGGCTATCCATTGCTCAACAGCATCGAGAAGGTTACATTGGGTGCGCTCGTCAATCATGCTGCAACCGCGGAATCCGGTTCCGCGCTGCCCATAGTGTATGGTCACCAACTCCCTTCCGCAATGATAATCGCCACCGAGGCGTGCTCCTACTCAGCTTTACCTGCAGGAAGCCTTGGGAACAGAGTGCTCTAATTCTTCGACGCCAATGCGGGCGAGTTTCGAGGCTGGAATCGCCGCCATTTTCGATTGTTCACATGGAGTTCCTCCCCTAAATTCCTGAGTGCGCCCTGTATGACTTCCCGTTCATCCTCACCTAAACCGTTATACAGTTTATGCAGGGAATGTAAAAGCTCCCTAGCCTCTGTTTGTGTACAGGCCCGTTTTTCACATAAGGTATTCATGGATTGTCTTCCTTTTTACTTTTAATATTTACCTTCGTGAGTTCCGGTTGAACTCGGGACCAGACTGGCTAGGCTTCGCCAACAGGGCTGCTGCTAAATCGGAGGGGGATTGCTCCCCCTCCCCCCCTCCCGCGGTCCCTCTCTCCCGCGGTATCTCCCTATGACTTGTATGTCACAGGTGATAGCAATCTGCCGAACCAAATACGTCTATACAGCTGAACCTAAAGCGCTGCGATTCGAAGCCTTCGAGAACCTGCTCATCAATAACGGCTCCCTTTTCCTTTAACCGGATCCAGGCCTGAACGCCCTGAACCACCATCTGCAAAGAGCGCTAGGGTGAAGTCGCTGGTCGCGTGAACGACCAGGGCATTACGGGCGTTTCACTAACTTTCTTAGCCATTTGCGACTCCTTACCCCGGCACCGTCCAACCATTAACAAGGAGTAGCTTTCAGTGCGCTCGCACTGGCCTCCTTAAAGCACCTGGAGAACCGTTTAAAGAAATCGCAGAAATAAAATTCAAGTCTCTGAAAATAAAGGGATTTAAAAGTATGAAGAAAATTTTCGAGAAATTTCGAGAATCGGAAACATGTAACGTAACGTGACAGGGGATGGGGCAAGAAGCTAGCTTACGATCTATATGGAACTCGTAACTCGTTGAAATAAATAGAATATCCTAAGAAACTCATGTCCTTTGCTCGTAGCGTCACGCTTCTGACACACGTCACATCGGTGACACACGCTTACGTAACTGATCCTTTTCTGTGGAAAGTAGCGTCTAAGACCTTTCGAACGGTGCCTGTGTGCGTGGATACGAAGCACGCCTATGCGAAAAATACCCTAGCCGCTCATTGTGACCGGAGACTGAGGCTGGAATCCTGGAACAGGAGGTAAATCCTGCTCCGGGATTCCAAAGTGAGTGTGTTTAGAAAAAGCCCAGAGCTTTCGGGCTGTAACTCACCAGCAGATTCTTCGTCTGTTGATAGTGATCTAGCATCATCCTGTGGGTTTCGCGACCAAATCCGGACTGCTTGTAGCCGCCAAATGCCGCGCCTGCTGGATAGAGATGATAGCAGTTGGTCCAGACACGTCCTGCCTGTATCTCACGTCCAACCCGATATGCGTTGCTGATGTTCCGGGACCACACGCCCGCACCCAGACCATAGATCGTGTCGTTGCCGATCTGAATCGCTTCGTCGAGGTCTTTGAACTTCGTGACTGAGAGTACCGGCCCAAAAATCTCTTCTTGGAAGACGCGCATCTTGTTGTGTCCAACAAAGACGGTCGGCTGGACGTAGTAGCCGTTCTCAAGATCGCCGCCGAGGTGCGCCCGCTCTCCACCAGTCAGACACTTGGCACCCTCCTCTTTGCCTATCTTCAGGTAGCCCAGAATCTTTTCAAGTTGCTGCTTCGAAGCCTGTGCACCCATCATGGTCGTGGGATCGAGCGGGTTGCCGACTTTGATTTTCGCTACTCGGGCAACAGCCTTCTCAACAAACTTATCGAAAATTGGCTCTTGGATTAACGCACGCGAAGGACAGGTGCAAACTTCGCCTTTGTTAAAGGCAAAGAGCGCGAAGCCTTCAAGTGACTTATCGAAGAACTCATCATCGTGGTCCATCACATCGGCAAAGAAGATGTTAGGACTCTTGCCGCCAAGTTCCAGCGTCTGAGGGATGATCTGCTCCGATGCGTGTTGCATGATCATGCGGCCCGTCGTGGTCTCGCCGGTGAACGCGATCTTCGCGATGCGAGGATTAGTCGCCAGGGCCTTGCCGATTTCTCCACCTGGGCCAGTAACCACATTGATGACGCCTGGGGGAACCACGTCGCCGAGTAGCCCCATCAACACCATGAGGCTGAGAGGCGTATTGGAAGCTGGCTTCATTACCGTACAGTTCCCTGCACCGATAGCGGGGGCAAGCTTCCAGGCAGCCATCAACAGCGGGAAGTTCCAGGGAATGATCTGCCCGACAACTCCCAGCGGCTCCTTGAAGTGGTACGCGACGGTATCGTTGTCGAGTTCACCGAGCGCACCCTCCTCTGCACGCACGCAGGCGGCAAAGTAACGAAAGTGGTCAATCGATAGCGGAACATCGGCGTTGCGTGTCTCACGAATCGGCTTGCCGTTGTCGATGGTTTCGGCAAGCGCGAGAATCTCGAGGTTTTCCTCTATCTTGTCTGCAATCTTTAACAGGACTGCAGCCCTTTCAGCCGGAGAGGTATGGCCCCACGCGTACTTCGCAGCATGCGCAGCATCAAGCGCTTTTTCAATATCTTCTGCAGTGGACTTTGCGAATTCAGCAATGGGTTCGCCATTGATCGGGCTACAGTCGGTAAAATAACTGCCCTTCACCGGCGCAACCCATTTGCCTCCGATGAAATTTTCATATTTGCAGCGAGCCCCACCCTTACGGATGGTCTCAAGAGCGTGCTGAACAGATAGTTCTTTGATATTTGGCTTTGCCACGCGAAATTCTCCTTTGCTGGGGTGAATTGCCCGATGTTTCCAAGGTAGCATGAGAGCTCACGCGACCGGTTATTTGCCGCCAGCTTGGTCAATAGTGAACTGCCGGAAAACCCCGGCGAGACCTTCCGGTTTAGGCCCTGCCGGATACACAAGCGAGAAGTTCCGGGAAATTCGCAATCCCTCGATTTTCGCGGTAGCAATTTTCCCGAGCGGAAGTCTGGGAAGAATGGCTGCGCGGGTCACAAAACCGATACCAAGGCCCGCCTCGACGCTGGAAATAATCGCCTCACTAGAGTCCAGCTCCATCACCACTTCCAGGTCCTTCATTTTCAAGCCGGCCTTTTCCAGTGCCGATTCCAAAACGCGTCGAGTACCAGAACCACGCTCGCGCAGAAGGAACGGCGCGTCCTTAAGGTCTTGTACGGTTATGGCCTCACGGTCCTTCCAAGGATGATTTGCTGGATAGAGCAGTACTAGTTCGTCTTGCATGAAGGGCTCGACGCGCACATCCTTCCGCAAAGCAGGTCCCTCGATCAGACCAATGGCGATCTGTCCGTCTATCAGCCACGCGACGACTTGTTCGGTATTGCCACTCCGAATCTGCAACTTCACCTTGGGATGCGCGTGTTTGAAGCGACCAAGCATTCGCGGCAACACGTACTGTGCGATGCTGGTGGAGGCTGCCGCACGCAAAAGGCCCGAGTGCTCTCCATTCAGCGAGGCCAGTTCTTCCTGTGTCAGTGCGGCCAATTCTGCGAGTTCGGTGGCACGCTTCCTGAGTAGTCTTCCAGCGGGAGTCAGCAACACCCGCCCCCCGGTTCGGTCAATCAATCGTGTACTGAGTTCGTCTTCGAGAGCCTTAATCTGCTGGGTAACGGCGGGCTGGGTTAGGTGCAGTTCCTCTGCCGCTCGCCGAAAACTTGAATGTTCGCAGACCGCGCGAAATACCTTTAGCCGGAAGTTTTCCATTTCATTTCTCTGATCGTAGCAGAATCATCCGGCCCAATCGCACCCCATTCAAGGGGGAAGACCAATGACTGCGGGGCACTCTGATGAGTCAACGGTTTTAATCACCGCGCCGTTCACAATGTGCGCTAATCAGGCATTAGTAATTGTGATTGGATTCCGATGTGCCTGACCAGCCACAATAGCGCTATGGCAAAGAACGTTTTCTTCTTCGGACTGATTATTGCGGCCAGCGGCCTTATCTCTCCACCGATTGCCCTGGCACTAGGACTGGTTTACGGGTTTTCGTTTGCACACCCTTATCACGCTGATTCCAGAAAACTTTCCAAGTTTCTGCTGCAAATCTCCGTTGTAGGGCTGGGATTCGGCATGAATTTGCAGCAGGTGTTGCAGGCAGGGCGATCTGGTTTTCTTTATACGGCCATCAGTATTTCAGTTGCGATGATGATTGGATTGACGCTTGGTCGAGTTATCGGCGTGCGGCGAATTGCTGCGTTCTTGATTTCAACCGGTACGGCGATTTGCGGAGGAAGCGCAATCGCAGCAGTTGGTCCCATCGCGAATGCTACCGACGAGGAGATGGCTGTCTCGTTGGGGACAGTGTTTGTGCTCAACTCTGTCGCTCTGCTGGCTTTTCCGGCAATTGGCACGGCGCTTCACCTCACGCAATCCCAGTTTGGCCTCTGGGCGGCACTGGCAATTCATGACACAAGTTCCGTGGTTGGAGCAGCAGCCAAGTTCGGGGCAGCTTCTCTAGCGGTAGGCACCACGGTGAAGCTCGCTAGGGCGCTCTGGATTGTCCCACTCTCGTTGGTTACGGCGATCATAACGAAGAGCAAGGCACGTATTCATTGGCCTTGGTTCATTGGGTTCTTTTGCCTTGCTGCAGTCGCGAATACGTACGTTCCGCAACTGAAGTCTCTCTACCCGGCCCTAGCTCATCTTGGCGTAACAGGCCTCACGGTCACGCTCTTTCTTATCGGAACGGGGCTGTCCAAGGCAACACTGCGGGAGGTTGGGATCCGGCCGCTCCTGCAAGGTGTGTTGCTATGGGCAATTGTCGGCCTGGTGTCGCTTCAGATGATTCGCATGGGGTGGATTCACCTGTAGCTGCTCCAGGCAGGGGTTTGTACGCTCTGTCGCAAAATATCAAAGTAATGCCAGGTCATAGTCGCCGAACAGTTCAGCGGTCCAGGTCCCGCGAATTCCAGGTACGCCGTCTTCGTGTTGCGCATAACTTCTTGAGCCCGGTTGAGTGTTAGTCCTCAGCCGCTCTCTGTTTTTATCTCCGCGAATTGGCTTGCAAATTCGGTTTTCTCATCCGGGGTGACCCAGGTCACAGCCGCGGATGATGTGCAGGTCCATAATTTCCGGTTTAAGGGAGGGGCCAACGATTAAGCTACCGACTGAGACTCCGGTCATCTCCGCATTCGCGCCCCTTACCCCTGCGGCGAATCCTACAAAACGCTTTCGCCCTAATTGGCTGCGCTGGATACTGGCTGTTCTGCTTGTATTGGCACTGGTTGTTGGAATTGTGCTGTGGCGGACGCACTCGCAGAACTCGGTTATTTATGAGACAGCGACGGTGGAACGCGGTTCCATCCAGGCAAAGGTCACAGCAACGGGCACTCTCAACGCCGTAGTCAATGTTCTGGTGAGCAGTCAGGTTTCGGGGAATATCAAGGCGCTCTACGCAGACTGGAATAGCAGAGTAACAAAAGGGCAGTTAATCGCCCTTATCGATCCGGAGATCTTTCAAGCGCAGCTTGATGAGGCCAGAGCTACTGCACTCTCCGCCCACTCGTCCGTAATTGCTGCGCAGGCCCAGTTGCAAAAAGCCAAGTCGGATGCGAGCTCAGCGGTAGCCAGCGAGAAGAACGCGCAGGCAGTCGCCGCCAAGGATCACGCAAACGAGGTGAACGCCAAAGCCCAGTGGGAGCGGGCAACCGTACTTTTCCGGGAGCAGGTGATGGCCCGGCAGGATTACGATACTGCCGAGGCGAATTATGGCGCTGCTAAAGCTCAGGTTGCGGCCGATCAAGCTCAGATTGAGGCCGCGCGCCAGAGTATTCAGTCGGCCCAAGCCTTGGTGCAAGTCGCCCTGAACCAGTTGGACGCTGCGCGCGCACAGGAGAGGCAATCGCAAGCGGCGTTGCAGCAGGCACAGATAAACTTGATTCGTACCCGCATTCTTGCGCCGGTCGATGGCACGGTGGTGGCACGCCGCATGGACGTGGGTCAGACAGTGGCTTCCACACTGAACCCGCCGACGATATTTGAGATTGCGCAGGACCTGACGAAAATGCAGGTAGATACCAACGTGGACGAGTCCGATGTGGGCAATGTTGCCGTTGGGCAATCTGCAACGTTCACTGTTGGCTCCTATCCCTCCACGGTTTTCCACGGCGTAGTTGCGGATGTACGCAAGGCCCCGATTGTCACGCAAAACGTGGTCACCTACGACGTGGTAATCGCCGTGAATAACTCCGGCCTCAAATTGTTACCCGGTATGACCGCCAACGTAACTATCCTGACGGCAAGACAAGACGATACCCTCTATGTGCCAAACGCTGTTCTTCGTTTCCGGCCCTCGGCCAACGTGCTCAAGAAGAACGGCCTCACACCGCCGCAACCCGGCTTGCAGCAGGTCTACCTGCTTGCGGACGGAGCGCTGAGGAGCGTAGCCGTGCGCTTCGGGCTTACCGACGGTAAATTTACGGCGATCAGTTCGGACCAGCTACACTCCGGTATGCAGGTTGTGGTGAGGGCGACAGAGCGAAGCGGAAAAGACAACAGCTCGACGACATCCGCACCCCGTATCCCGAGGATGTGAGTACTGCCATGCCGCAACTCATCGAGACCGTGGGGTTGACAAAGACCTACCAGCTTGGCGAAGTGATCGTCAACGCGCTACAGGGCGTTACGCTCTCAATCGAGCGTGGGTCGTTTGTTGCCATCATGGGCGCATCCGGCTCAGGCAAATCGACCTTGATGAATCTTCTCGGGTGTTTGGATCGGCCTACCTCCGGCCAGTACTGGTTGGACGGTGTGCCGGTCGCGGGATTAGATCGCGACCAGCTTGCCGAGATAAGAAACCAAAAGATTGGATTCGTCTTTCAGAACTTCAATCTCCTGCCACGCATGACCGCGATTGAAAACGTGCAGTTGCCATCGTTGTACTCCAGCAGAGCCACTGGCGACGAGGATGCCCGCGCTCGGCGCGTGATCAATCTGGTGGGCCTCGCCGGAAGAGAACGCAGCCTCCCCACGCAGCTTTCCGGTGGACAGCAGCAGCGTGTTGCGATTGCCCGAGCGCTTGTCAACGAACCAGAGATTCTCCTTGCTGACGAGCCAACTGGTCAGCTCGATTCGCGTACCAGCTCGGAGATCATGAGCATTTTTCAGCAGCTCAATCGAGAGCATCACATCACCATCGTTCTGGTGACCCATTCCGATGAAGTAGCTGGTTTTGCCAATCGACTGATCACCTTCAAGGACGGAAGAATAGTCGGCGACCGCACAGGATCGCCAAATGATGCAGCTGCCAAGGATGTGACGAGTCTCCATGCCCCTGCTGGAGGCGCTATATGAGGTATCTTCTGTCCTCAATTCGCATCGCGTTCCGGGCGTTGCAGGTAAACAAGCTGCGCTCCGCGCTCACCATGTTGGGAATCATCATCGGAGTGGCCGCGGTGATTTCTACCGCGGCCATCGGCTCCGGCGCAAAAGAGCGCATTCAAAAACAGATTGCCAGCATCGGCAGTAATACAATCATCATCTTGCCGGGAAGCCTGACTAGCTCCGGCATGCGCATGGGGAGCGGTAATGCGATTACGCTGTCGGAATCCGATGCTCGAGAGCTTGTAGCCCAGTGTCCTGATATTGCTCTGACCGCACCTGTGGTTCGCGGAGGAGCTCAGATCGTCTATGAGAATAATAACTGGGCCACAATCGTTTACGGCACCACACCAGGATTTCTTGAGGTGCGTGACTTGTCCGTGGACGAGGGTGCTCCGTTCTCCTCTCAGGACGTGGATTCCGCGAACAAGGTGGCCCTGCTCGGCAAGACCGTGGCAACGAACCTGTTCGGAGACACTGACCCCGTCGGACAGTCGATCCGCGTCAAGAATGTGCCATTTAGCGTCGTCGGCGTCCTTGCTCCCAAGGGACAGTCACCGACGGGACAGGATCAGGATGATGTCATCCTGATGCCTATCTCCACAGCAAAACGCAAAGTGCTCGGCATCAAGACCGCCAATGCTGACGCAGTGGACTCGATCATGATGGAAGCGAAAAGCGGCAACCAGATCCAGGCTGCGCAGGAGGAGGCAAAAGCGTTGCTTCGGCAGAGGCACCATCTGGCGCCAGCAGAGGATAACGACTTCTCAATTCGTAATATGCAGGAGATTTTTGCCGCGCAAGAAGCTTCTTCGCGCATTCTGTCCATCATGCTTGCCGCGGTTGCTTCCGTTTCTTTGGTTGTGGGCGGCATTGGAATCATGAACATCATGCTGGTGACAGTCCGCGAACGGACGCGAGAGATTGGGCTGCGTCAGGCGGTGGGCGCAAAGACCCGCGACATCCTGACACAGTTTCTGGTGGAGGCTACGACACTTTCGATCGCAGGAGGATGCGTCGGAATCGTTGTTGGGGTCGCCGCCTCGGTCATCATCTCCTACCTAGCGAAATGGAACACTGTAGTCAGCCCGGGCGCCGTTTTGCTTGCGGTCTTTTTCTCTGCGCTGGTGGGAATTGGATTCGGCTACTATCCTGCGCGTAAGGCCGCATATCTTGACCCCATCGAGGCGCTGCGCGCCGAGTAAACTCTTCGTCAGTTTGGCTGGATTTGTAAGCTATTCAAAAGAATGGCTCCTCAGGTAGGACTCGAACATTCCTCTGAGGTCTCAACCGCCGAGGCAAACCCGATGATTTTTCGCACAAATACCGCAAAATACAAGGGTTTTCGCATCTTTGAGGAGCGAGATGCGGTTCCGCAGGAATCGCGAAAATGGGGTCGAATCGCGGTTCGGCAGTACAAAAGCAGTACATTTTCATCGCCTATTGTTCGCCCCTCTTGAAATGCATTCGCGAAGTCCGCACGCTTCCAAGCATGGTCGATATTGAGCCGTGCGCACTTCAAGCCACCGCTTCCCTTCCCGCCACCTTCGGGAGACTCTCGCAAATAAATAGCAACTTTTTCTATCCGCCGACATCAACAAAGCGGTTGGTTCTCTGCGAGGAAGGTGGAGTACAGATACCAACCGGGGCTGAAAAGCTTATTTGACTACAGTCAAAGAGGAACGTGGCTGAAACGCGTGCTTTTTGAGGGCAGTTAAAGAGAAGGGCGGGTTAGACGACCCGAGAAGGGGCGGGTTAAACGACTCGCCCTTTTTCCATATCATTACTGCCGAGATTGAGGACAAGCTGCTCAACCCAAGAACACGAAACCGGGCGCAGTCGATGACCACGCCCGGTCGAAAAAGGAAGCGATCAAGCGCCGTTTGAGGGCACGGCAGCTAGGCTGAATACTGGTGAGACTTCAATGATTGTTGTTGTGCCTACGATACCCTCCTTCACCCGCTTGTGGGTTTCTGAAAAAGTCCTCGTGCCTCGACGCTGCCCTCAATCTAAGGTCTGGCACGAGAGCGTGCTCAACCTCTTATTAGATGCCGTTTGGAAATTGTTGCAAGTGGAAAATCACCTTAGATGTAACCAATGAGTTTCACGCCAGCCGCTCATGCGGGACGAACTCCAGCACCGTGGAGTCGATGGTCACGCCGAAGGTGTGCTCGTAAAACTCGGCGCTGAAAACAGGAACGCGACGAGTTCTAAGGTAGAATAGAGACTCACCCACAAATTTCGATTTTGACCGTTATATCGCGGAGGGGAAATCTATGGCAAAAAGACGTGGCAATCCTAATTGGGGCAAGCCGGAGCCGAACGGCCCGGTTATTCCAACCATCACTGAATTTGAGAAGGTTACTCGCGAATTCAAGTTGCAACCTGAGCAATACATCTCGTCAACACGTCTTCGCGAGTGGGCGAATCGCAACAAGAACTCGAAATTCATTCCCGAACCTCTTTTGGAGGCATGGGGATTCGAGGTCGAATCCTCACTGTAGAGTCACGGTTCGTCCGAATTGGAGAGTTCACGATGGCGAATAGATACGGTGAAGCGGCACTCATGGCGGTCCGGCAAGCTGGTTCGACAGACATAACGCCCGAGGAGCGGTGGGAAGCCTCGATGCAGAAGTTGTACCCGACCAGTCCCGCAGCGCGGAACAAAGGCTGCCCTCGTGGAGCTTTTCTCGGCCTCTGTGAAGAAGGGCTGGTTAAGGGAATCCCTGCTGGCCGCTATACGAAGTCGCAAGCCAACAAGCAGTATGCGGTGCGTGCGGTGGCTCTGCTGACCGAAGGGACTCAGCACTGGTCTAGGACATCGCTGTGGCGAGCGGTAACGAATGGCGTGGATAAGGCCGAGAATAGCCAAATGGACGTTGTGCTGGCACTTTGGAACAACGACTTGATTCTAGGAAAATCCTGAACAAGCGATTCTAATCTCTACGCATCTTTGACCTCGTTCGGACACACCTCGGGCGGGAGGTTTTGGCGAGAAAGCTTTCGGGGAACTTCAATTTGGAAGGTTACGACTTTGGGAAGGGAGCAGCCGGACTAAAAGGCTGCCAAACTTTGCGGAAAAAATGCCCGGTGGTCGTGCTGTTATGTGGGTAGATGCTGTTGCATCCGCGAATAGTTGCAAGTGGAATTCATTCAGGTGGAGACTGCAGTGTCATCGCCCCTGAACAGTCGAGTTGTGATGTACCGTGGTCGAGTCTCCTCTCGTTGGTATATTGGTAACGACGAAAGCTGAACAGCCCGGACGTGTGGGTGCGGGAGTGGCACAGCCGTTAGTAGTTCATGAAGAAAACAAACGCACCAAGCCTCAGTTCGCCTTCCCCCGGCTTTGTTCATCGAGCTTTATCGAATGGAATCACTGTCACGACCTGTCTGCATTGTTCGAAGACAATTGCGAGCCCAACTCCTGCAAGTCTGAGAATGGCGGAAGAGAACCATCATTGCGAACCGACTCGTCAGGTGCGTAAGTCGAGATAACGATTTTAAAGTTTCGGGATGCGGAGCGGCAAGACCGTCAGTTCTCGAAAACCTCAACCCAAAGACTGCCGTCGTCCCGCAGCAAACCAAACTCAAGCCATCGAGGAACGCTCGACGCATCATCGTAGACCGGGCGCGAAAAGCAGAACGTACCACCATTGTTGTAGCAATACCTCTCCATCGTTCGATAGAGCTTCCCCTGTTCCGGTACGCTCGGTTCCTCGAATGAGCACAGCACCCCATTCCCTTCTCTTCTCGCAATCCACGCCAGCCACCAAGTCAACATGCGAAAATGACGGGAATGCAGATCGAGGTTGATTGCTATTCCGGATACAAGGCTGACGAACGACCAGTTCGCTTTCGGCTGGATGGACACGAGTATCTGGTCGAGGAACTGCTTGACCAGTGAAACGAGCCGAGCTCGCGCAGCAGTTCGCGGCCTTCGGGCGCATCGTGGGCGTTGCCCGGCGAGAGTGCGAAGGTTATTGCGGTTCGATCATTCGCGGCAACCATATGAATCTTGGTGGTCCATCCGCCGCGAGACTTGCCGATGGACTGGAGCCCGTTTTTTTAACGCGCCAGTGCCATCTGGATGCACCTTCACCGATGTGGAGTCGAAGCTGACGGCCTCAATGCGGATACGCACGATCTGCTCCATCTGCAGCTTCTCGAAAATGCGGTCCATGACCCCGTTCTTCGACCAGCGGTTCATGCGGGTGTAGATGGTGTGCCAGTTCCCGAATCGTTTGGGAAGTCCGCGCGCCACTTGCACCCGTGCTCGGCAACATAGAGTACGGCATTGAGAAACTGGAGGTTCGATAAGCTTACGTTTCCGCGCTGTACTGGCAAGCTATCTTGTTCCGAAATGTGAACGACAAGTCGATAACCAAGGTGAAAGCAAAATTCTCGGCGACTGGCTGTAAATGAGAAATAGGCTATTTCCCGTGAAAACAGGAGCCCCCGGCGGTTTCAATCGAGCCTAAAGAACTTACCCGTCCGTTTAGCTCAGTTTCAGGCTGCTCGATGAACTTCGAGTCGCTCTTGTCTCGCCCCGCAAGGTCGAGGTGGGGACGGGTAGTTCAACCGCAAGTGGGATTATCAGTCATGGCAAAGCGGAGTTCAGCAAGAACTGCTGCCATTGCGGCGGCTGAGCGCATCCTGCGGAAGGCGGAGAAGGAGTTGAACGCCGCCTTGAACCGAACTCATTTGTAAAGTTTCGGTGGGACACTCCCAAAAGTAACAATTTTCCGCTACTCTGTTCTGTATACCGGATTTAAAACCATGTGACGTGGGGGCAGCGATGAACTGTAACCTGAGCAGGGCAGACTGCGCGGAAATCTATCATGCGCTTGGGCTCGCACGCGCTCGCTTCGTACAGCTACGCATCGGCGAAAACGGCGAGCGACTGACTAATCCAAGGATGAAATTGAATACTGCCGATGCGCAGGTCATATACAGCGCACTGACTTCCAAACGCGAGCGCATTCTGCAGGGTGCGTACGATTCATTTCCGGGTGAGGTGGAGAGAGTCGGAAGCTTCTCGTTTGAGTTGCTTGGGCACGTAAAGCGCATTCTTCAAGAGATTGGATATATGGGAGAGAACCTCACCTTGGAGCGGGAGATTCGACAAAATTCTGAACTTGGGATTGAGGAACTTCGAGCTTCACTCTGTGTGTGAGGCGGTTCGGGCTTCTCGTTCCCATCCGCGCCAACTGAATCGTCCCTATCTCCGCTCCCGACGTGTACTCACGTCGAGCAGCATTTTGGATGAGGCAACGACCCATCAATCAGGATGCCTGCCACCGAACTGTCGATGGCAGGCATCCTGATTGATGGATTTAGTGAGCGGAAGTGAGCAGCACCTTTACTCGCCCGGTTCGAGAATCTTTTACCTGTCCGCGGTCTAGTAATTGCTGAGCATCAATCTTGTCCGACGCGAAACTCTCGATGTCAGACAGATTGAAGGTGTAGGTGATTGTAAAGGGAATTCCAATCGCGTACTCATCGGCGAAACTCTTGGAGCTGCCGACTACGGAGACGCTCACGGCTTCAAAAGCCTTTAGCCCACCAGTGTTCTTCAGGTCCTCAGGGACTTTCTTAAGGAAATCCGAGACCACCTCTTTGAAGAATCGCGACGCAACGTCATTGTCGGAAACCCGTAGATTGTTGAAAACCACGGTGCTGGTGCCCACCACGTGAAAACCGAACCCAAGAGGCGTATCTGCAACCTGTAATTCCTCGGAGTCTACCTTTACATCGTGCAGCGTCGCTGAAAGCACCCACGATTTCAGAATGCGATGGCCATAACGGAGTTCATACTCAGCCCTTTCGTCCTCTGTGAGGTCTGTTGCCTTTGGGTACGCTGCATCATCGTATGCGTTCTTACGCTTTTTGCCGTGGCAGTCGCGAATATCGGCCTCGAATGGCATTACGTAAAGGTTAACCGTGCAGTCGAACAGAATGTCTCAATAAGGTGACCGGCGTTTTCAACAACTTGTTCGAGTGCCACACCAAGTCGAGTTTCGCTGGCCTCTTCGTTCAGGCGATCATCTAAAAGATTGTGAAACGCCACGTCGAACTGGAGGAGCTAAATGCCACAACAGCTTAGAGTTAATCCCATCATCGGCACCGACAGCTACAAAATCACGCACTGGTGGCAGTACCCTCCGGACGCGGAAATCATCTACTCGCACTTAATGTCACGCGGCGGCTTCTGGAAGAACACTCTGTTCAACGGGCTGCAAGGCATTCTGCTCCAGTTCTTCGTCGGACAGGTGTTCACGAAGGAAGATGTGGAAGACGCCCGGAAGAAGATGTTTGCCCACTTCGGCAACGATAAGGCATTCAACTACGCCGGGTGGATGCGTCTGCTCGAAAAACATGGCGGCAAGCTGCCACTCAAAATTCGTGCGGTAGCCGAGGGCACCCTCGTGCCCGTCAAGAACTGCCTGATGACCATCGAGAACACTGATCCCGAGTTTCCGTGGCTGACCAACTGGGCGGAGACCCGCCTGATGCAGGTCTGGTACCCGATTACGGTCGGCACCCTCTCGTTTGAAATCAAACAAGTCATCGGCAAGGATTTGGTTCGTACGGGTGACCCGAGCCTCCTGCCGTTTAAGCTGCACGACTTCGGCTACCGTGGTGTCAGCAGCGAGTTGTCGGCCGCTATCGGCGGTGCGGCCCACCTGATTAACTTTATGGGCACCGACACGCTGGCGGCAATCGAGTACCTCCAGCAGTTCTACGGGGCTGATGAGATGCCCGGATTCTCTATTCCGGCGATGGAACACTCGACGGTGACTTCGTGGGGCAAAGAGCACGAGGCGGATTCATATGCCAACATGCTCGACCGCAGCCCGGATGGCCTTGTGGCTTGCGTCATCGACAGCTACGACACGCACAACGCCGTGGCCGAAATCTTTGGCAACCAGCTTCGCGAGAAGGTACTCCGCCGCAACGGTAAGCTTGTCCTGCGTCCAGACTCCGGCGACCCGGTTGTGGTCATGGAAGATATCTTCAATGCGGTCGCTGAGAAGTTCGGCTTCGAAGCCAACACCAAGGGCTGGAAGGTTCTACCTAAGCAGATCCGTGTCATCCAAGGCGACGGCGTGAACTACCAAAACATCCTGCGCATCAACTCCGCGCTGACCCGTGCGGGTTGGTCGATGGACAACTGGGGCTACGGAATGGGCGGTGCTCTGTTGCAGCAATTGAACCGCGACACGATGCGTTTCGCCATCAAGTGCTCGGCCATCCGCCGCAACGGCGTCTGGCAGGAAGTCCATAAGAGCCCGAAGACCGACCTCACCAAGGCATCGATCGGCGGCCGTCTTAACCTAATCGCCAACGGTCATGGCGAGTACGTGACTATCGCTTCGAACGAGGAGATGGCCTACGGCAACGTCCTTCGGAGTGTCTTCGAAGACGGCGAGTTAAAGATTCGCACCACGCTCAAGGAAGTACGCGAGTTGGCCGCGACGTTCGACCGCTACAACGAAGAAGCACTGGAGCCGTTGACGCCTTAGCAAAACCCACGTGAGCCGGGCGAGATGCAAATCTCGTCAGCTACGGTGGCTGTTCGTGGTCACCTGCTTTTGGCTCGTGTGGGGAATCTTTCACAAATGCCCCAGAGGTAGGCTGGTGAGCCTTCAGCAGGGGATGTGAGCGGAAATCAGATGTTGTAGCCCACGAGTACGTGCAGAGAACGCAATCCGCCCTATGCTTCGTCATACAACAATGCTAGGAAGATGACTTCCACCGCGCCGTGATTGCCGAAACACAAGTCGTATGATTGACAAATTCATTCAGCGTTGGCGGGAGTACGCCTTTTCAATGAAGCGGGAAGCACATGCAGTGTACCTCGCCTCGAAGGATTCAAGAGTTCCATGGTATGCGAAGGTAGTGGCGGTCTGCGTTCTCGCATATCCGAAGGCGGGCAACGGACGCCGTCCTGTGGGTATCGAGCGTATGCTGCGAATCTACTTTCTTCAGCAGTGGTTCAACCTCTCCGATCCAGCGGTGGAAGAAGCGTTGTACGACTCGCCGCTGA
>Ga0183096_1001634_pt1 | contig 18236 bp, 16 predicted proteins | sample Biomet5_FD_127791 | JGI IMG/M metagenome (GOLD analysis project Ga0183096, IMG submission 127791) | Microbial communities from bioreactor (seeded with sewage sludge) at LBNL, California, USA - Biofuel metagenome 5 (version 2) (version 3) | ecosystem: Engineered > Bioreactor > Anaerobic >... | reverse complement strand
TGATGACAGATAAAAACGAGAGAGCGTTTGAAACACTCTCTCTAAAAAATATGCTATGTAATTTTTTCTGGTATATGGGGGCTCCACCCCAACATTTGACATTGAGCCACAAAAATGGCGTAAGCAACATTGCTTACGCCATTAAGTGTTTAAATTTAAACGTTTATTAGTCGAGTGGTTTCATCGTCGGGAACAGTATTATGTCCCTGATAGTCGGCGCGTCGGTGACGAGCATTATTACTCTGTCTATGCCGATGCCGAGGCCGCCTGTGGGAGGAAGTCCCACTTCAAGTGCATTGACGAAATCCTCGTCCATCGGATGAGCTTCGTCGTCGCCTGCTTCCAGCTGTGCCTGCTGATCCTTGAATCTCTGGTACTGATCTATGGGGTCGTTGAGTTCCGAAAAAGCATTGGCAACTTCCCAGCTGTTTATATATGCTTCGAACCTTCTGGTTATCCTTGGATCCTTCGGATCTCTCTTGGCCAGAGGCGATATCTCCACCGGATGTCCTGTAATGAAAACAGGCCCGTCAAGGTAGCCCGGAGCCTCTTCACAATGTTCTTCGAACATTTCAGCTATGACATGACCCCTTGTCATGGTCTCAGCATCTTCCAGCCCGAACTTCTTCGCAACTTCCCTGGCCTGCTCGTCAGTCTGTATCTCGTCGAAATCCACACCGGTGATCTCCTTCACGGCATCCTGCATCCTGAGCACTCTCCAAGGCGGTGTAAGATCGAATTCCTTGCCCTGATATGTGATCTTCATGGAACCTGTGGCTGCCAGAGCTGCCTTGGATACCACCTGCTCGGTAACGTCCATGACGCTTTCCATATTGCCGTATGCCATATAGCATTCCATGGAAGTGAATTCCGGATTATGGTTCTTGTCCATGCCTTCGTTCCTGAACATCTTGCCCATCTCATATACTCTGTCCAGTCCGCCTACGGTGAGCCTCTTCAGGAAAAGCTCATTGGATATCCTGAGCTTCATGTCCAGATCGAGAGAGTTCAGATGGGTATCGAAAGGCCTGGCGTTTGCGCCGCCGGCGATTACCGTTAGTATGGGTGTATCTACTTCCAGGAAGTTATATTCCTCTTCAAGCACTCTTTTTATTTCATGTATGACTTTCGAACGCATGTAAAACGTCTTGCGCACTTCGGGATTCACTATAAGATCCACATATCGCTGCCGATATCTCAGATCCATATCCTTCAGGCCGCTCCACTTGTCCGGGAGTACCTGCAGTGATTTCGAAAGCAGCACCAGCTTCATGACTTTGATGGATATCTCGCCGTGATGAGTCTTGAATATCTCGCCTTCCACGCCTATTATGTCGCCTATATCATATGTGAGGAACCACTCATACTCCTCCGGAGTGATGTTGTCCTGTCTTACATAGCACTGTATCCTGCCGTCTCTGTCCTGGATATCTATGAAAGAAGCTTTTCCCATATGTCTGTTGGCCATTATCCTGCCGGCGCATGAGACTGGTTTGCCTTCCATATTTTCAAAGTCGTCCTTGATGCCCTGACTGTAATGAGTCACATCCCATGTTTCCACCAGGAAAGGGTTCCTTCCTGCATCCCGGAGCTTCGTCAGCTTTTCCCTTCTTATCTTTCTCTGTTCGTTAAGGTCGGGTTCACTGTCCGCAGTGCCCGGGGCGTTATTCTTGTTTCTGTCTTCATTCATTTTATCACCTTCAATGCCTGCGGATCCTTCCGACCCTGCAGGACTGTAATCATTTGTTTATACTTACCACCTGGTAATTCATCTTGCCGTTGGGGACCTCGATCTCTACCCGGTCTCCAACCTTTGTGCCGATAAGTGCCTCGCCGACTTTGGATTCGTTGGATATCCTGCCTTCGAAGGGATCTGCCTCCGTTGCGCCGACGATCACGAAGTTCATGGTCTCCTTGGATTTCGTGTCTTTGACAGTAACTTTACTGCCGATATTTACCTTGCCTTTCGGAGTTTTCCCTTCCTCGATTATCTTTGCTTTACGCATCATGTTCTCGAGTTTGTTTATTCTTTCTTCAAGTTCTGCCTGCTCGTTTTTCGCAGCATCATACTCGGCATTTTCGGAAATATCACCGAATTCTCTTGCTTCTTTTATCCTTGCTGCGACTTCCGCACGTTTGACAGATACCAGATCGTCATATTCAGCGACTATCTTATCATATCCTTCTTTTGTTAACAGTACTTCTTCAGACATATCATGTCTCCTTTTTCAAACCTTAGAGCGGTCATTTCTTTACTCGGCCGCATTGAAATATTATAAAAGAAACAGGGTGCTTTGTCAATCGGCGAAAGTGACGGCAACGTTGGGTGAATTGGTGACATACACGATCGTCGCGTAGCAAAGATCGAATTCCATCACATCTCCAACAGAAAGCTTTCTCTCCGCATCTTCTATATCCACTATAGTATGGTCGCTGGACGCGCCCAGGATCTCAACGCCTCTGTCCCGCGGATATATCTTGTCCGGGAAAGCGTAATCCACCTTGCCGACGGCAAGCAGTGCTCTTTTTCTGATCCCTCTGTCTTCATATTCGGGTCTGGACCCGAAAGCGTCGAACATTATTTCACCCACAGGATAACTCGGCTTGTCCTTCACCTCGATGATTTCAGCCTTAAGAGTGAAGACATCCTGATACATGAAACTCATATCATATCCCCAGAGATCCTGCAAGTCCTTCGCCAGGATTATTCCTTCCCCTACGCGAAGAAGGTTCACCCTTTCAGGCATATTGCCCTCCATGACTCTGGGAAGGGATGTAGTTGCGCCGCCGGAGATGAATTCCAGTTTCCGGCCTGTTTTTTCTTCTATCATTTCCGCACAGTCCACAAGCTCTTCCAGTTTGGCAGGTGTTGCGTTTATGGATCCGTAACAGCCCAGATTTGTACCTATGCCGGCCAGTTCCAGTCCTTCCAGTTCGTTTTCCGTTATCATCGCTGCTTTCAGGAGCTCCTGCCTGTCCCAGAAACCTTCCCGCAGGTCTCCCAGATCCGCCATGAGTATGACCTTATGCTTTTTCCCCTGCTTCAGCGCCTCGTAATTCAGGGCTCTCAGTACTTCGGTCTCGCTGTTCAGGCTTATGTCCGTAAGACTTACGACATCTTCTGCTTCGCTGAGCATCGGCACCCTGATAAGCATAAAGGGCTTGTCGATCCCGGCATCCCTGGCTGCCTGCAGCTGCTCCAGTCTGGATGATGCTATGAAACGGCAGCCTCCGTCAGCGAACTGCCGGGTACATTCAGGTATACCTGTGCAGCCCTTGATCACTCCTGCGATCTCTATTCCCTGACTGCCGCAGCGGGATACTGTCTCTTCCACGTTATGCCTGAGTTTTTTCAGATCCACTTCTACCTGAGGATATCTCTTTTTCCCCATTATTTTTTATTATCCTCCACAAAACGTTTTATCTTTTTCGCAGTATTCTTTTCGAATTCCTCTTTTCTGATTATCACTTTTTTTATCTTTTTGAAGAAAGGCTGATCGGTATTGATCTTATCGACTTCCTCCCATATTATCTTTTCAAGTTCATCATCCTGCATGCCTCTGCCGAATTTTTCTTCCACCGCCTCTTTATCCAGCCTTACGGAAGCCACTATGAGAGTATCCTTGCCGTCGGCGGTATCCTCGCCGAATACCATGGATTCTTCTATCAGAGGAACATTGTTCAGAAGGTATTCCAGTTCTTCCGGATAAACGTTCTTGCCGTTCTTTGTTATTATGACATTCTTTTTTCTGCCTGTTATGAAGAGATATCCTTCATCGTCCAGATAACCCAGGTCTCCCGAATAGAACCATCCGTCCTTTATCGCGTTTGCCGTTTCCTCAGTCATATTGTAATATCACAGCATGACATTGCCGCCCTTGAGGCATATCTCGCCGATACCTTCATCGTTTACGTCCTCGATCCTGACATCGAATCCGGGGAAAGCGCGGCCTACCGAAGACGATTTGGGCCTGATGTCCGGGTTCAGGGCCCCCATGGGAGCACATTCCGTAAGACCGTATCCCTGAAGCGCCTGTATGCCGAAATCCTGTATGCCTTCCAGAACCTCCGGATTTATTGCAGCGCCTCCGGCTATCATCATCCTCATCCTGCCTCCGAAAACAGCCAGTATGTCCCTGAAAAATATCTTTCCCAGATCTATACCGATCTTTTTCGTTTTATTGTTCACTGCGATTATCCTTCTGAGTGACTTTTCTTTTCCTTTTTTGCGAACGTTCTGCCAGATCTTTTTATAAAGGTTCTCGAAAAGCACCGGCACGCCAAGGAACATGGTGGGTCTCACTTCGGAAAGATTCCTGACTATATATTTCAGGCCTTCGCAGTATGCGATGGCAGCCCCTCTGTAAAGCGGCATGAGAAAACCGCAGGTGCATTCATACGTATGATGTATCGGAAGTACGGAAAAGAATATATCCCAGTCGTTGACCTGAAGCACGGTTGGCGAAGCCATCAGATCTTCGACGATATTGCCGTGGGAGAGCATGACTCCCTTGGATGCGCCTGTCGTGCCGGATGTGAACAGCAGCACGCTCATTTCATCCCGGTATATCTGTGCGTCCAGAAATTCCCTGTTCCCGCCGGAGATCATTTCTTTGCCTCTTGCAACCAGATCCTTCCATACTTTGACGCCGTCTTTCTCTTCCTCAGCGTTCATATTCACAAGAAGGTCAAGCGAAGTGCCGCCTTTTTCCTTTATTTCTTTAAATATATTTTCATATTTTTTAGTAAAGATCACACAGCCCACGTCAGCCTGTATCAGGAGGCTTTCCAGTGTGGCAGCATTGAGTTCCTTGTCCAGAGGTACGGCGATCCCGGTGCCGCAGACTGCTGCCAGATAGGATATGGCCCATCTGTAGCAGTTCTCGCCGATTATTGCGATCCTCCTGTCCTTCATTCCTTCTGCGATAAGGGCTGTCCCCAGAGCATTCATATCTGCCAGAGCCTCTTTGTATGTAGTAGTCTTATATTCACCGCCTTTGACTTCCTTCTCATAGAATGCCACATGATCTCCGTACCACTCGTCACTGGCGCTGGTCTCTATCATGTGTTTCAGATCCGTCACAGGCCTGATGTCTCTGTACATCACCAGCGGATCATTGCTGTTTTGGATATTTGCAACGATAGCTTCGGCATGGTTCATTTCTTTTTCTTTCAGTACTCTGTATTCTTCTGTACTCAGTTTCATCCGGTTTCCTCCTAACTGTCGCTGCGCATATTTGCTTCAGTATATCTCTTTATTTTTCTGGTGGTGGTCTTGTCGAATTCCTGTTTTCTTATGCCGAAACGCCTTACTCTTTTATAAAGCGGCATCTCATCGTTTATTTCATCTATGATACCCTTGATAAAAGTCCGCATTTCTTCTTTATCCAGTTCGCCCTTCTCTCTGCGGATCAGATCGTAATCAGGATATATCTCGGCCTTTATCACCGTGTCTCCTCCTCTTTCGCCTTCCACGCCGTGTACCAGAGCTTCCTCGATATAATCGCTTTCTGTAAGACAGAACTCTACCTCCTCAGGGAAAACGTTCTTGCCATTTTTAGTCACGATAACGCTTTTCTTTCTTCCTGTGACATAGAGATAGCCCTCATCATCCATATAACCGTAATCCCCGGTATAGAGCCATCCGTTCTTAAGGACTTTCTGCGTTTCCTCCGGATCGTTATAATATCCGATCATCACCGAAGGTCCCTTGCATATTATCTCACCCATGCCGGTCCGGTCTTTATTGATTATCCTAACTTCCGTACCCGGCATTGGACAGCCTACCGAATCGGCTTTGCTGCAGCAGTCTCTGTTGACAGCTATTATAGGAGCGTTTTCCGTCATTCCGTAACCCTGTATCATAGGTATGCCCATGGCCTCGTAACCTTCGACGACTTTAGGATTCATTGCGGCCCCGCCTGCAATGAACTGGGACATCTGTCCGCCGGTAGCGTCATGCAGCGGCCTGAATATTTTCCTTATGAGATTCTGATGATTGTATAATTTCAGTTTCCTGGAAATGGCTATCATGCGTCTGGCTTTCTTCGCCGTGCCTTCGGCCTCCATTTTTTTCCACATTTTGCCGTACATGGTCTCGAATATCAGAGGCACGCTGAGCATGACAGTAGCATGAGATTCGGCCATATTTTTCTGTATGTATTTCAGACCTTCGCATATCGTTATTGTAACTCCCTGATATATGCCCGTAAAAACATGGCATGTGAGTTCGTATGAATGATGCATAGGCAGCACCGAAAGACCGATTCCGTCTTTTCTTATGCCTACATACTGTGACATATTATATACGTTGGCAGTTATATTTTTATGTGAAAGCATGACACCCTTCGCCATGCCCATGGTTCCTGATGTAAACAGCAGCGAGCACATAGCTTCGGGATTTATCTCCGCATCCGTGAAAGAACGGTCGCCCTGTTCGATGAGCTGTCTGCCTTTCTGTACTAATCTGCCGAAAGAAAATTTTCCTTCTGTATCCTCCCCGGCGGACATATCTATCACATATTCTATCCCGTCGATCTTGTCAGTGACTTCATTTACGGTCTTTGTCAGTTTCTTCGAATGCACTATGGCCTTCACTCCGGCCCGCTTCATAAGGTTGATGACCTCCTTAGGGTGCAGTTCACGGTCTATCGGTACGATGACCCCTGTGCCGTTGGTCACCGCCAGGTAAGTCACCACCCATTCGTAGCTGTTCTCGCCGATCAGCGCGATCTTTTCGCCCCTCAGGCCCATATTCAGCATAGCGGTCCCCAGCCCGTTTATATCATCCAGGAAACGGCTGAAAGGTACAGGTCTGTACTCTCCTCCCGGTACATCTTTCACCAGAAAAGCAGGTTTGCTTCCGTAAACATCCCTGCTGGTTTCTACCATGTCTTTCAGGTCACGTATTTCCCGCATTCTGTAATAGTTGTTCCTGTATTTTCTGCTGTTCATGTAACTAACCTTTCAATCACGATATTTAATAAAGTATTATATCACATTGTAGAGACGTTGAAAATACGATATAATGATGATGTCTCAAAAAACGGTCAACGGAGAATATCATGGGATATTACGGGAGATACTATGAAAACGAAAATTCTGCTCATATTTTTTTTGATATTTACGCTGACAGCATCTGCCGGGCTGGCGGCCGATACAGATCTGATGTATTATTCAGAACTGAATCTTCCCTCTGTCAAAGTCCACGAAAAGCTTCCTTCAGAATATGATATGCGTAAAAAAGGATGGGTCACCTCATGCAAGGATCAGGGATGGTACGGCACCTGCTGGGCCTTTGCGGCGACTTCAGCTGCGGAGACCAGTCTTCTCAAAAAAAATCTGGTAAAAAGCAAAGACGGCAACAAAAAAAACACTGCAGACTATCCGGATCTCTCGGAGCTGCAGCTGGCATATTTTCTCTATAACCGCGGCAAGGATGCTCCTCCGGGGACAAAAAAAGACAAAATCATATCCGCTACGGGCGACAGTTATCTGGATGCCGGCGGAGAAGCCTATCAGACCACCTTTGCTCTGGCTTCATGGACAGGGGCAGTTACTGAAAAAAAGACAGACGCCGATTACAATGACGCTGATAAAAAGACAAAGCTGAACAAAAATCTGGAATATCTGTCAGACTTTGCCCATCTCCAGAATGCATGGTGGGTGAAGGCACATGACAGATCCTCAGTCAAATCCATGATCCTGAAGCATGGTTCGCCGATCATATGTTATTATTCCGGATACTGGGACTACAGCTACCACAAGGTCTCCGGGACTTCAGGCACCGACATGACATATTATAATCCGTATTCATGGGAAATGCCGGATCACGAGGTAGTGATAATAGGCTGGGACGACGATTATCCGGCAGGAAACTTTTCTCCCCGTCCGCCGGGAAACGGCGCATGGCTGGTGAAAAATTCCTGGGGCAGCAGCTGGGGCAATGACGGCTGCTTCTGGCTTTCCTATTACGATGCGGCCATAGACGACTATGCTGTCTTTCTTGATTTCGAAAAAGCAGACGATTATCAGAACATTTATCAGTATGACGGCGGCGGATCCACCGGTCAGGACCTCAGCTACGGCAATACAGGCTGGATGAGCAATGTGTTTGCCTCGCGGGGGAAACAGACGATAAATGCAGTATCCTTTTTTGCTGAAGAGAATGCGGATCTTGACTATTCGATACAGATATATACAGGCATAGCCGACAAAAATGATCCGGCCAGCGGCCGCAGACGCCTTTCCGTTCCGCAGAAAGGCACGACGACTTATGCCGGTTATTACACGGTGCCTCTGGACGAACCGGTGCGCCTCAGCGATAAGGAAACTTTTTCCATAGTTATAAAACTGCACAAAAAGGGCAAAGAAGACGTATATATGCCTGTGGATACTGATGCCACGAGATACGGCTGGGTCAAATACGACACTTCGGCCGGAAAAGGCCAGAGCTTCGTTTCTGCAGACGGGCACCGCTGGAAAGACATCAGCGCCGACGGCAGTTCGAACATACGTATAAAAGCATTTACCGACGAAAGCCGGCCTCTCTGGTGGCTCTATGCTGCCGCAGCAGTTTCCGCACTTCTGCTTGCCGCAGCAGTAATATTGCTTTGCCGCCGTTCGCGCAGAAAGAAAAAAGATGCTGATAACGGCATCTCTCTTTCATAGATCTCTTATCTGTGCATATGAACGGTGGAATATTCACCTCTGTATTCATATCCGAGCTTCAGGGCCATGTGTCTGGATGTCAGATTTGCCGCGTCCCAGCACGGCCTTATGCCACGTCTCTGACATTCGAGGATGAATCGGGCAGCGCACGGAAGCGCGAGCCCTCTGCGTCGGAAACTTTCTTTTGTAGCCACCTGACCTTCTGTGCCTCCGTCATATACTGTCATCGTCGACATGCCCGAAACCATTTCTCCTTCATACATGACAGCAAAGCCGAAACCTTTTTCAAGATATTCCTCTGCCGATGAAAAAGTCTCGCAGAACTCTTCCGACCATGCTTCACTCATTGCCTGATGATAAAGTTCTTCATCGAACGGCTTTATTTCATAACCTTCAGGCAGAGAATCGATAAATCCCTGCAGTCTGGCTTCATCAAAGACATAATCCTTCTGGACTATACCGTAACGCATGACTTCCTCCGCCGCGCCGCGAAAGCCCTCCGGGAGCCTGTCCCGCCAGTCCGTGGAAAAATCCGCGTAGATCGCTGTAGACTCATCTCCGTCCATATAATCGAAAATATTTTTCAGGACATCCTCTGTCCCCGGATATGCAGGATCGCCGCCGAAAAAGCTGTATTCGCCGCTTATTATGAAACCGAAATCCGGCTCCGGGAGCCGGTCTGCCCATGCTGTCCCCTGGTATCCCTGCAGGCAGGCCGTCACCATAGAATCCTCTATTCCGTCAAAAATACTTCTTACCTGATCCATCTGATCTTTTCCGACTTTGATCACAATATATCCCTCAACACTTAATATTTGGCTGGATGTCTTTCATCCTGCCTGCGAAAGCCTTTATCTGTTTTTCTGTATAAGACTCCATGTTTATTCTGTCTTCTTCGTCCTGCTGATAATATTCAGGTCTGCGGTAACGGTTGAGCACATATCTCGGGACTTCCGGAAGTTCCTCTGCCATCTTTATCAGATCGTTCTGATCAAGCTGCGGTATCACAGTGGTCCGCACTTCAAAATCCGCGCCGCTGTCCTGAAGTATATTTATGGTTTCCAGAACATCGTCTGCAGATATCCCCATACCGCAGATCTCTCCGTATCTTGCGGCAGGCGCCTTGTAATCCACAGCATAATAATCACAGAGGCCCGCAGACAGCAGTTCCCTTACAACAGAAGGATATGAACCGTTCGTATCGAGTTTGACTTTATATCCCATATCTTTTATGCGCTTTATATAAGGAATCAGGTCTGGCTGAAGCGTAGGCTCCCCTCCGGTTATCACAACTCCGTCAAGCTTGCCGTGTCTGTTTCTCAGTAAATTTTCCACCTGATCATCATCCGGGGCATGATAGCTCCCGTCCAGAAGCGTCCTGTTGTGGCAGTAAAAACAGTCGAAATTACAGCCGGGCACGAAAACCACACAGGAAACCTCTCCAGGATAATCCACCAGTGAGCTTTTTATAAGTCCTGCTATTTTCATACTGTCTCAACTTCTTCCACTACATATTTTTTGCGCTGCCTGTACTCTTCCTGCTTTCCTGTATTGAAATTGCTCACAGGCCTCAGATATCCCACCACGCGGCTCCATACTTCCGCAGGTTCGCCGCACTCGGGGCAGCTGAAGTGCTCCCCGGGTATATATCCATGACTGCTGCATACAGAGAAAGTAGGCGTCAGAGAGATATAAGGCAGCTTGTATTTCGTGAATACCTTCTCTATGAGTTTTTTCGCAGATGCAGTCTCCCTGATTTCCTCCCCCGTATAAAGATGCAGCACTGTTCCTCCGGTATAAAGCGACTGAAGTTCATCCTGAAGATCCAGCGTCTCAAAGATATCATCGGTGAAGCCTACAGGCAGCTGCGTGGAATTCGTATAGTAGCATTCCTTTTCGCCGGCGGTTATGATATCGGGATAACGTTCTTTATCTTTTCTGGCCAGACTGTAGCTGGCCCCCTCTGCCGGCGTGGCCTCAAGGTTATAGTAATGTCCCGTCTCATCCTGGATGTCTTTTATGACTTCCCTCATCCGGTTAAGAGTCTTGATCGCTAACTCCTGCCCCTCCGGCGTAGTAAGATCATGTTCCTCGCCCAGCAGGTTGCAGGCCGCCTCATTCATCCCTATGAGTCCTATTGTATTGAAATGATTATGCCAGTAACTCCCGGTCCTTTCCTTTATATCCTTAAGATAATTTGCGGAATACGGATAAAGTCCCCTGGCTGTCTGCTCTTCTATGACCTTTCTTTTTATTTCAAGGCTGTTTTTGGCGATATTCATCTGCTGCCACAGTCTTATGAAAAATTCGGATTCGCTCTTGGATATATAAGCCAGTCTCGGCAGATTTATCGTCACCACGCCCACAGAACCTGTAAGCGGGTTGGAGCCGAAAAGCCCTCCTCCTCTTTTCCTGAGTTCTGAAGTATCCAGCCTGAGACGGCAGCACATAGACATTGCGTCCTCCGGCGAAAGATCTGAATTCACGTAATTGGAAAAATAAGGTATGCCGTATTTGCATGTGACTTCCATGAATTTCTCTATCACCGGACTTTCCCAGCGGAAATCCTTTGTGACATTTATCGTAGGTATAGGGAAAGTGAATACCCTTCCCTTGGAATCTCCTTCCATCATGACGTCGCAGAAAGCCATGTTCAGCATATCCATTTCAGCCTGAAAATCTCCGTAAGTCTCTTCATGGAGCTCGCCGCCTGTTATGACATGCTGATCCCTGAGCGTACGGGGCACTACTATATCGAAAGTAAGATTGGAAAAAGGGCACTGAAAGCCCACTCTTGTAGGAACGTTAAGATTGAATATGAATTCCTGAAGCGCCTGCTTGACGGTATCGTAATCCAGCCTGTCGAACCGTATGAACGGTGCACAATAGGTATCAAAAGAGGACCATGCCTGTGCTCCTGCACATTCTCCCTGTGTAGTGAACGTCGAATTCACTATCTGGCCCAGGAACGATCTCAGATGTTTCGCAGGCTTCGATTCCACTTTGCCCGGTACTCCGCCGAAGCCATTTATCAGGACCTGACGCAGATCCCATCCGGCGCAGTAAGCGCCGAAAAATCCCAGATCATGTATATGTATGTCCCCCGAAAGATGAGCTTCACGTATCTCATCGGGATATATCTCATGGAGCCAGTAGTTCTTTGTAAAAGCCTCTCTCACATAATTGTTGAGTCCGTTTATCGATTTCTGCGTGTTCGCGTTCTCGTTTATCTGCCAGTCTTTATCATCGAGGTATTCGCTGAACATGTTTATGGTGGCGCCTGTAAGAGCATTTGATTCTCTGGCAGCCCTTCGTTTCTCACGGTAAAGGATATATGCCTTGGCAGTTTTCGCATGTCCTGCCCCGATGAGCACTTTTTCGACTATATCCTGTATCCCTTCGACTTCAGCCGTACCGTCGGGATACTTTTCTTCAGCGATACCGACAACTTTCTCCGCCAGTTTTTCCGACGTGGTGAAGTCATCTCCGCCTACTGCGTTTGCTGCCTTGAAGATAGCAAGCACTATTTTTTCTTTTTTGAACGGTACGCAGGAAAGATCTCTTTTTATTATCTGTTCAAGCATTCAATATCCCTTCTTTCCTTATTTATAAAGCACAATATATATTGTCAGCTGTCCCCTTGGTCAACCATATTTAGTATAGGTTCGGGCAGACTCTTTGTCAACGGAAAATATTGATAAAATCTTTGAAAAATTCAAAAAATATCCTTTCTGTCCGAAGATGAGCATACTTTCAAAAATCGCTCCGTTATGATATGATTCAATAAAGTGATTTTCCGACAGACAAAGGAGTGTCATCTGCAATGGATATATGTTACATAGTAGGCGCAGTCCCGTCAGACTGCAGGCCCGATCCCGGAGAAAAAGACTTCGTCGTCGCTGCGGACAGAGGATATTCACAGCTCAGGGAATGGAGCATCCGGCCTGACTTCGTAGTAGGAGATTTCGATTCTCTGGGTACCATTCCGGAAAACGAGAATATTCTGCGGCATCCCGTCATGAAAGATGACAGCGATATGATGCTGGCAGTCAAGCTGGGTCTTGAAAAAGGGTTCAGCGATTTCCGCATATACGGCGGCCTCGGAGAAAGACTGGATCATACTTTCGCAAATATACAGGCGCTGGAATATATAGCGCTCAGAGGCGGCCGGGGCTGGCTCATAAGCAGCAGCGAAACCGTTACCGTCCTGCATCAGGACAGCATATCCTTCCCGCCGGAAACTTCCGGATCTATATCCGTGTTCGCACTTGGCGGACAGGCAGACGGAGTATATCTGGAGGGCCTTCTTTATCCGCTTAACGACGCCCTGCTGACTCCTGATTTTCCTCTGGGTCTCAGCAACGAATTCACAGGACAGAGTTCCTCCGTAAAAGTACGCGAAGGCACTCTGCTGCTCATAATGACCAGATGAACCAGTCAAAAAAGCGGCCCCGTCTGGGACCGCTTTCCTGCATCCGTTCTCATTCGCTGCGAAGAGCCGCTACCGGATCCTTTTTGGCAGCCATCTTTGCAGGTATGAAACCTCCCAGCATCGTCAGCGCCAGACTTAGCAGCACCAGCGCCGCGGCATGCAGAGGATTGAGCTGAGCCACATCGGCAAGATCCGTCCATTTATACAAAAGGCTGTTTACCGGGAATATAAGGGCCCGGGCAATGCCTATGCCCAGCAGTCCCGAACAGAGTCCGATGATAAAAGTCTCTGCATTGAACACCCTTGATATATCTTTCTTTCTTGCACCAAGAGCACGCAGCACTCCTATCTCTCTGGTCCTTTCCAGCACTGATATATATGTTATGATCGATATCATTATCAGCGAGACCACCAGCGATATGGCAGCAAAGGCTACCAGTACCAGTGTTATCCCGTTCATTATGTTCTCCGAAAGTTCGGTAACTATGGCAGCCATATCCGTATAAATGATTTTGTCTTTCTTTTTAAGTCCGTCATTCCATTTATCCAGATATTTAAGGATCTTTTCCTTTGATTCAAAATTTTTGGGATAAAGATATATGGCTGCAGGTACAGACTCGGCCCCGAGCGTCTGCAGAACATCGTCCTTAGTGACGGATGATGTTCCCGAAGTCCCGGAACCCGTATCCGAAAGTCCCATCTGAGCCTGTGAACGGTCCTGATACGAAGAGCTTCCCGAAGAAAAAGCCGTGCCTGTCAGTACGTTATAATCGGCATCCTCCTGAGCTTTGACCACTTCCGAATCTTTTGCGTCGGCTATGAAATCCCGGGCAAGCTGATCCGAATACAGGATGCCCGAAGACAGAGCCGATATGTTCACATTCTTTTTGATACGTATCACTCCGCATATCTTCAGTGTAACAGCATTGCTGCTGTCGTAAAGACTGCTCAGATCCGAAGGATCGCCATTTACCGTATAGATCGTACCTGTATTTTTATAATACGTATCATTCGGAACGGCTTTATACTCTCTGCCGACTATTTTATCAAAGGAAACGCTGTCCCCGGATGTTGAAAATCCAAGTGCCTGCAGGGCATCCTCATCCATATCGTTATATTCGTCCAGCACCAGCACCATATCCGTCTTCTTCACGGGGAAGCTGCCTTCCAGCACATCGTAATATTTTTTCAGATAAGAAGCATCCGTTTCTCCGGACTTGCTGGGCCAGGAAGAAAAGCTGACGCTTGATGTATCGACTTTTACGGCTTTGCCGTTTTTATCCCTCAGTATGTTCATGTCCACTGTCCTGGAATATTCCACGCCGTCAAGAAGATTTTTGTTTATTCCTCTTACGTAGTCCACATATTTCTGTGTTATATCGTTTTCATGTACTGAAGAATTTTCGTTTTCCTTCATGATCCTGACTTCTGCGGAGGAAGGATATTTGTCCTTGTCGCTGTTGCTGCCGTTTATGCTGTTCTGCATTTCCGTCGAATCCATATCAACAGCAGAAGAACTTATGGTGACCGGATAATTGGAAAGAGCACCAGTCTCATAGGATTCGATCTGCTTGTTGAATCCGTTGGAAAGCGAAAGCACGAGAGCTATGCCTATTATTCCTATGCTGGAAGCAAATGCGGTAAGTATAGTCCGCCATTTTTTAGTAAGTATGTTCTTGCCGGAGAGCTTCAGAGCGGTAAAAAATCCCATGCTGGTCTTTTTCATCCTGTACTCGCCGGCAGCGCCGCCCTCCCCGGGAGGATTGCTGTCGGTCAGTACCTTGCCGTCTTTGAACTCTATCACTCTGTCCGCATATTTTTCCGATATCTGCGGGTTATGTGTCACGACTATCACCAGTCTGTCTCCGGCGATCTCACGTATCAGATCCATGATCTGCATGCTGGTTGCAGAATCCAGAGCTCCTGTCGGTTCATCCGCCAGTATTATGTCAGGATCGTTGGCAAGCGCACGGGCTATCGCTACCCTCTGCATCTGTCCTCCGGACAGTTCACTGGGCTTTTTATGTATATGATCCTTCAGCCCTACCTTTTCCAGTATCTCAAAAGCCTTCCTGCGCCGTTCCCTGGACGGTGTGCCGGAAAGTGTCATGCCCATCTCTACATTGTCCATGATATTGAGATGCGGTATCAGGTTATAGCTCTGAAAAACGAATCCTACAGAATTGTTCCTGTATGTATCCCAGTCCCTGGGCCGGAATTCTTTCGTGGATCTTCCGTTTATTACAAGATCTCCCTCGTCGTAACGGTCAAGTCCTCCCACGATATTGAGCAGCGTAGTCTTGCCGGCACCGCTCTGCCCCAGAATGGCTACGAATTCGTTTTTCCTGAAAGACAGACTGACATCATCCAGAGCCGTCTGCACGAATTCGCCGGTCCTGTATCTTTTGGTTATGTTCTTAAGTGTAAGCATAGGTCCGCGTTCCTTTCCAGTAATAAATCTCCCGGAGAGACCTCCGGATCCGCATCACTTTTTGATTTTGCGTCTTATGATAGAAGATATGCGGCTGCGGTCTGAGCCAAGATCCTCACGCATCTCGGCGGCTATTGTATCCAGGAATCCCTGCAGTATGTCCTGAGGCGGCTGATTCTCATATGTATACATATTTTTTTTCGTTTCGAATTCTATCATATCTTTTCGTTCTGTCTGGTCGCCCTTCTTCTGCGGATCGTTCATTTCTGCGAAGTCTCCGTATTTTCCTGCGATATCCGAAATAAATTTCATTATGTCGTCATAGGCACTTATCACTTCGGAAGAAGCCATAAGATTCATTCTGGCCCGGTACTGTCCCATCTTTTCCGTATATCCGCTGTCGAAAATCAGCGTCCGGTCTGAAAGCATCCTGTCGAATTCGCTGTAAAATCCGGCATACAGTTTTTCCCTGGCACTGTAGACGAGCTTTTCCGTATCTCCCTTATATGCCAGTTTCACTACAAGAAAAGCAATGATCAGCGACAATACCGCCGATAAAAAAATATCGTATGTCATATATCTCCTCCCTGACGGCTGTCTAAATGAAACCGCCCTGTCTGATTCCGATTTGTTTTATATTTTATACCAGCCATGTGTTCATAGCAAGGAACTTTGTGTTAAACCGCGTTCATCCTTTGGTCCGGGATACAGAAAATGCCGCACCGCGGCCTTCGGATGCGACATTTTTCGTCTATACTTGGGAGTGAACATGATATGATACTTACACAGCCATTTCGTGTTCGCAAGGTTATTTGATTTCAGATCAGAGATAATCGCATGCCCTTATTTTTATCACCTTATCCCTGAAAACCACGGCTATGATATCGTTCTTAGTGACATTATCTATACGGGCCACAGACTTGCCGCATGTATCATCGAAAGGATCATGGAAGAGCGTCTGTTTCGGTTCGACCGCGATCCAAGTATAAATATCGGTATCCGGCGTTTTTTCTCCTTTGAAATATTTCTCCTGCATTTCGCTTATCTCTTTTTCATTATCGATGCCCAAGTCTGATACCGTAAGGTCTCCTCCCGCCTGGCTCTTGAAAGAAACCTCCATATCCCCGTCCGATATGCCTGCCTGATAACTGACCTCACCGGAATCTGCCGGATAATATATCAGACACAATACTGAGAACAGTGCTGCGGCACCGATCATCACCGCCGCTGTGATCAAAGATGTTCTTATCACTTTTCTTCTGTTCTTGTTTCTTATTTCTTTCAGGTAATCTATTTCTTTTTCCTGAGTCTCAGGCCTGTTATCTGTTCTGCAGGTCATGTCTTCGTATATGTTTCTGCATGCCTCACATTCCGTGAGATGGTCTTTCATTTCCGCAGCCGTTTCCGCGCTTACCAGGCCGTCGGCATAAAGAGGCATCAGATCTCTTGCGATATTACAGTTCATCATGTCTCATCCCTTTCATTATTTTCTGTTTGCCGCGATAAAATGTCACTCTGGCCCAGTTTTCATCCCGGCCGGTTATTTCTCCTATTTCGCGAAAGCTGAAATCACCGGACAATCTCAGAAGCATCACCTCTTTCATCCCTTCTTCCAGGTTGTGGATCTTTTGATAAAGCTCAGCCCGGCTTTCTTTTTTTACGGCACTTTCTTCCGGTGTCATGCTGCCGCCGGATATAGTTTCGATCATCTCCCGTGTCAGTTCCGTTGCCGGCCTGCGTTTTTTTCTGTCTATCTCCTGATACCATATATGCTTTGCGATCTGGCAGAGCCATGTGAACACTTTGCAGCTGCCATTGTATGAATCCAGTGAACATACTGCACGGTAAAACGTCTCCTGAGTGAGCTCCTCCGCAAGACCGCTGTTTCCGCAAAGCGAAAAGATATATTTATACACACTTTTTGCATGAGCCGAATATATTGTTTCCATGTCTTTTTCTTTATCCACGAACACATCTCCCTGTCATATATATATCCGCTGCAGCGGCTTTTCGTTACATTAAAACTGTTTTTATTTTACCACCATATGATCGTTTCCTGTATATTGACACAGACCGAAAAGAATGATATATTATCGATATTCGATAGCAGGAGTCATTCGATGGCAAGAGAAAAATTCAAAACGCTGACGGAGCAGATGTTTTATGTACTGCTGATCCTGAAAGATGAACATAACGGTGCGCAAATAACAAGGGCGATCCACGATCTTACCAGGGGCCGCGTAATTATAGGGCCGGGAACGCTCTACGCCCTTCTCGGTGAATTCAGCGAGAGCATGCTGATCAGGATAACCGGACAGGACAGCAATCAGAAAACTTATCAGCTCACCGAAAAAGGAAAAAAACTCCTGGATCAGGAATATCAGCGCCTCACGGAGCAAATCGATGATTATATGATGTGTTTCAGTAAAGGATGAAATTTTCAGCTAAAATAATAAGCAGGGATAATGGCTATGTCTCAGACAGATATAAAGACAAAGAAGAATTCATAGAAGAGAGTGTGAAAGAAAGTCTGTAAATAGGTAATGTGATAAGCCCTTCTATGGTAAAATTACCAAAGGAGGGCTATTACTATGGCCAAGAACAAAATTCACAAAGTCGGAGAACTGACTGAAGGCAAGAAACAGATCATTTCGCAGCTTCTAGAGGAATATGGTATCGAAAGTGCCGAGGACATCCAAGACG
>Ga0183096_1001633_pt1 | contig 18249 bp, 20 predicted proteins | sample Biomet5_FD_127791 | JGI IMG/M metagenome (GOLD analysis project Ga0183096, IMG submission 127791) | Microbial communities from bioreactor (seeded with sewage sludge) at LBNL, California, USA - Biofuel metagenome 5 (version 2) (version 3) | ecosystem: Engineered > Bioreactor > Anaerobic >... | reverse complement strand
GGGGCCCTTGCGCTGGGCCTGCCGCTGGTCCATCAGGCGCCTGATGGCCACCGGTGAACCGCGGCGCATCAGCAGACGGGCGCTGAGGATTATCCATTCTGGATGCTGATGAAATATGGAAGTGCGATATCCGAACCCACATTCCTCCTTGTCGAGCCAGCGCACCTGATCATCCTGGATGATCTGCACCTGGCTGACGATGTCGGACATGCTGGAGAGATAGGCTCCGGCATTCATGAAAAGACAGCCCCCCAGCGTCCCAGGGATGCCGCTGGCGAATTCCAAGCCCGAAAGGCCGGCTTTCATCGCGGCATAAGCCAAGAAAATGATTGAGCAGCCGGCTTGTGCCGTCATGATGTCTTCTTCTATCGAGAAATCGGCGAAGGTACGTGAGAGCTTGATTATCGCCCCGTCGTATGGACGGTCACAGGACAGGATGTTCGATCCATTGCCTAATATCTTATAATCAACCCCGTTTTTTTTAAGTATGTCTATCACGTTGACCAATGCGAAGCTATTCTTCGGATATATGACCAGCCGGGCTGGCCCGCCGATGCGGAAGGTCGTCAGATCGGACAGTGGTATGTCGGTGTCGACGTGGCCGCAGTTGCGCAGCTGATATAGCAGCCTGTCACTCATCGGCAGCCACCTGCCAGCGCGACCACCAAATCGGCGAACTCGCCGGCGGCCTGCGGATGGGCCATCGCCTTGGCGGCCTGCGACATCGCGGATCGTCTTTGAGGGTCGTCCATCAGTATGTCGATCTGTGCCACCAGCGCAGCGGCCTGCAGCTGCTTTTCCGGCATCAGGACGGCAGCCCCATGGTCGACCATGGCCATGGCGTTGTGATACTGATGGTCGTTTGGCACATATGGGCTGGGGATGATTATCGTTGGCACGCCCAACGTCTGGAACTCGCAGGCGCTGGTGGCCCCGCCCCGTGTCACGGCCAATGCGCAGCGCGCCGCGATCGCCGCTTGATCGATATATGGCAGAACCCTGATGTTGTCAGCCGTTTCAGTCAGATCGGCCATGAAGCCTTCATAGCCCTTCTGGCCGGTGACGTATATGACATTGTACGGCTTGCCAGCCATCATGCGGATGGCGTCCTTGAGCCTCTGGTTGATGCTTAGGGAGCCAAGCGAACCCATTACTATCAATACCGTCGGGTGTCTGACATCGAGACCCAGGCCGGCAACCGGGTCTGGCCCTTCCATGTCGATCCTTAGGCTGGCCCTTGGATTGCCCAGCTCGACGACCTTACCCTTGGGAAAACTGGCATTGGCGCTGTCATAGCATGTGACGATCTTGTCGGCGAACCGGCCAAGGAAGCGGTTGGCCATGCCGACGTATGAATTCTGTTCATGGATGATGGTAGGGATGTGGCGATGGTGGGCGGCCAGCAGTACAGGAACGGTAACGTAACCGCCGAACCCGACGACCACATCAGGCTCGAATTCGGCGATGATGCCCAGACACTCCCGATAAGAAGCAGCCAAAATCCGCAGCCGTGCCAACTTGTGGGTGGCGCTGGCGTTGTTGAAGGCCGCGGCGGTGATGCCTTTGAACGCATAGCCGGCCTGCGGGATGATCTGGGCTTCCATGCGGTCGCTGTTGCCGATAAAGAGCAGATCACACTGCTTATCCCGTATCTCAAGCTCTTCAGCCAGGCGCAAGGCCGGATAGATATGTCCTCCGGTCCCGCCTGTCGCTAAAATGATCTTCATGGTTATAACGTCACCTCACATTGGAAACGACTCATTCAGCGTCGAAGAGCGTACTATCCTTGGGCTGCTTAATTCCAAGATGCTTATAGGCCTTTTCGGTAACGACTCGGCCGCGGGGGGTACGAACGATGAACCCTATCTGCAGCAGGTACGGCTCATATACATCCTCCAAAGTGGTCGTCTCCTCGGCGATGCTGCTGGCCAGAGCTTCCAGGCCGACAGGCCCGCCATGAAACCGGTCGATGATACCCCTGAGATATCGATGATCGACGTCATCAAGCCCGATGGCGTCTACCTTGAGCCGCTCCAAGGCGATATTGGCAATTTCAAGGTCGATATGGCCATCCTTGAGAATCTGCGCAAAGTCGCGCACACGGCGGAACAGCCGGTTGGCGATGCGCGGCGTTCCGCGTGAGCGGCGGGCGATCTCCTCGATGGCATCCTCGTCGATGGCGGTGTCCAAAACCCGCGAGGTACGGCGCAAAATGGTCTTGAGTTGATCGACCGTATAGTATTCAAGTTTGCTGGTGATGCCGAACCTATCACGGAGCGGGGCTGACAGATCGCCGGCCCGCGTCGTTGCGCCGACCAAAGTGAATGGCGGCAAATCGAGACGGATGGAACGCACCCCCTGATCCTTGCCAATGACCACGTCAATGCAATAGTCTTCCATGGCCGGATACAGCACTTCTTCAATCGGTTTGGGCAGCCGATGGATCTCATCTATGAAAAGAACGTCACCTGCCTCCAGCGACGATAGGATGGCCGCCAGGTCACCCTGCCGTTCCAGCGACGGACCGGAGGTGGTGCGGATATGGCTGCCCATCTCATGAGCAAGGATATAAGCCAAAGTCGTCTTCCCAAGGCCCGGGGGCCCGTATAGCAGCACGTGATCGAGAGCCTCGTTACGTTTCTTGGCCGCCGCTATGAAAACCTGAAGGTTCTTCTTCAGGACGTCCTGACCGACGAAATCGTCAAGTGACACGGGGCGCAGCGAATCGTCGTCGTCATGCTGGTCGGCTTCCGGGTCCATCAGACGTTTGTCATCATCCATGTCATGACCCCTTTCGTTTCAGCAGCAGCTTGAGACCGCTCTTGAGATACTCGTCGGGTGTCTTGGCTCCCGATTCAGCCAATTCCTTCTGTATGCCGCTTATCTCATAAGTCTTGTAGCCTAGGTTCTTGAGACCGACCAGGGCTTCATCCAGCGCCGCGTTGGGCTTGGCCGTGCCGGGTTGGTCGACAAGCTTGCCCTTGAGGTCCAGGATGATCTGTGAGGCCGTCTTTGCCCCGATGCCGGGCATACGACGCAGATAGGCCACATCACCTTTCTCGATGGCGGCCACGACCTCTTCATGGCGGCTGTTGGCCAGCATCCTGATTGCTGTCTTGGGTCCCAGACCCTTGACCGAGATGAGACGCATGAACAAACCCAGCTGTCTCTGATCGAGGAAGCCGAACAGCTGCTGGTCATCCTGTCCGAAGGATTGGTATGTATATACCGTCACTTCCTGACCCAGGCTGACCTGATCCTGCTGATTGAAGTTGATGCGATAGCCGACGCCATGGTTGTCGATGATGATACCATCGGCTGAAAGTGAGAATACCGTCCCTCTGATGAATGCAATCATTGGCGCGCCTCGTTTCCACTAAGGATTATAACGTATCAGGGCGTCTTGCTCAATCCATCAAATCGGTCAGTTCAAAGGCGTAGTCGTCGATGTAGACAGTATCCTCGCTCCTGGCCCCCTGCTCGACAAGGGCCTTTTCGACGCCCAGATGGCGCAGCTGGATGGCAAAACGATACGTCTCCTCGCTGTTGGAGAAGTCCACCTGCCGGAATAGCTTATCGACGGCCGGGCCGCTGACGGACCAGTTGGATCCGTCTATGCGTTTGATGGTGAACGGTGCCTCAGATGGCGTGTAGCGGTATACAACGCCCACCTGCTCCTGCTGCTCAAGCGGGAAGGCCGGCGTGCGATCCAGAAGATCGGCCGTCCGGTACAGCATCGGCTGCAGACCCTCTCCGATAAGCGCGGTGATGGGGAAAACCTCCAGATCAGGGTAGGCTGCCTTGAAACGGGCCAGATTGCCTGGAGCCTGGGCACCATCCATTTTGTTGGCCACGACCACCTGCGGCCGGGCCGCCAGGCGGGGCTGATAGCGTCGCAGCTCGTCGTTTATCACATTATAGTCGTTGACCGGGTCCCTTCCCTCTGCTGCCTCCATGTCGATGACATGGATGATGACCCGGCAGCGCTCGATGTGACGCAGGAATTCATGCCCGAGCCCCTTGCCTTCGGCAGCGCCCTCTATCAGACCAGGGAGATCGGCCGCCACGAAGGAACGACCGTCACCAACCTTGACAACCCCGAGGTTTGGCACCAGCGTCGTGAAAGGATAATCAGCAATCTGCGGCCGGGCGGCGGAAATCACCGACAGAATCGTGCTTTTCCCGACAGACGGGAAACCGACCAGGCCGACATCGGCGAGCAGCTTGAGCTCGATGTCGACGTTTTTCTCCTCTCCTTCGTCACCTAATTCCCTGAACTCCGGGGCCGGGTTGCGGCTGCTCTTGAAATGGAAGTTGCCGCGTCCGCCTTTGCCGCCATGGACGATGACGGCTGTCTGTCCGACGTTGGTAAGATCGGCGATGATCCGTCCGTCGCTGTGATCTTTTACAACTGTGCCCTGGGGAACCTTCACGACGATGTCCTGGCCATCGGCGCCATGCATCTTCTTGGTTTTGCCGTTCTCCCCGTCCGGTGCAACCAGCTGTTTACGATAGCGCAGGTCCAGCAGGGTGCTCTTGTGCGTGTCCACGGCGAAAACGATGTCGCCTCCGCGGCCACCGTCACCGCCGAACGGCCCGCCCAGCGGGACATGTGCCTCACGACGGAATGCAACGATGCCGTCACCGCCCTTACCGGCCTTCAGCTTGATATGGGTCTGATCAATGAACTCCATGATATCAACTCCTTATAATTAAAAATCCCCATGCGATGGGGATTAGGCTGCCGGATAAACGGATACTTTCTTCTGCGACTTGCCGAGGCGCTCGAACTTGACGATGCCATCGACCAGGGCGAACAGCGTGTCATCCCCACCCTTGCCAACGTTCAGGCCCGGGTGGATCTTGGTCCCTCTCTGACGGTAGATGATGCTTCCGGCATGGGCGAACTGCCCATCGGCAAGTTTGGCGCCCAGTCTCTTGGATTCGGAATCGCGGCCGTTCTTGGTCGAACCGACGCCCTTCTTGGACGCGAACAGCTGGATGTTCAATGTATACTTCATTATTTCAGTCCTCCGATGTTTCTATTTTCAAGTTGGCGGGATATCTCTCGCCGATCGTCTGCAACTGGATAAGCCCGGTCATGAGTATCGTCTGCAGCCGGCTGTCTTGTTTCAGCACCGTAATGGCAATCCGGTCATCGGCGGCATCGATGCGGCAGCTCTGCGGAGCCATCCGATCGATGGCATTCAGCAGTCCGACACTGATGCTTGACGCCCCGGCACAGACCAGGTCATGACCCTGGGGAGCAGCCATCGCATGTCCAGAAACCATCAACCCGACGATTTCCTGGCCATGACGTCTGACGACAACGCGTATCATGTCAGCCTTCGATGGCTTTGATCGTGCACTTCGTGTACGGCTGGCGATGCCCTTGCTTGACACGGGTTGAACGGTTCTTCTGGGTATACATGAATTTCATGACCTTGGCCGCCTTGCCCTGTTTCTCAACAGTGGCCGTGACCTTGGCTCCCTGAAGATAAGGATTGCCTAACCGCAGCTCCTTATCGCCGCAAGCCAGCACCTTGTCGAAGACGATCTCATCACCGGCCTGCGCGTCGAGCTTCTCGACGAATATCTGCTGGCCGACCTCAACCTTGAGCTGCTTGCCTCCGTTGTCAATAATTGCGTACATCAATAATGTACCTCCTGTCATGTACTCAGACTCGCCTCACCAGGTGGTGCCATCGGCATCCTTGGAAGACCTGTCAAGAGCGGTTGTAGCCCGTACAAGGCGGCAACGCAGAAATATTACCATAAACACGGCATTTATTCAACTGTAAATTGCAGATATCAGTACTCGCCACCCCCTGTCAATTGTCATCAACCCACCAATCGTTTATAATGTACGGGGTGATCAAAAGATGATCGGATATCCCAACCGTAAGAAAGCCGACGCAAATGCCGCCAGACCTGTCGATTACTCCAACCGCGGGATGCCGCTGGAGGATGACATCAACGCGACGAACGCCTATTACCTGGACATCGACAGAGCCGCCGTCTACAAGAAGCCCATCCCAATAAGGATTGTGAGCGTGCAGTACCGTACGCGGCAGACCGCCAAGATCACCGAAGCTTATTATCAGACCCCCAGCACGACGGATTATAACGGTGTCTATCGTGGCCGCTACCTCGATTTCGAGGCCAAAGAGACGCACTCTCGTTCTTCCATGCCGATGAAGATCATCCATCCCCATCAATTGGAACATCTGCGGCGTGTCATCCGTTATGGCGGCATCGCCTTCCTCATCATCCGCTTCGTGGTCCTGGATGAGACATATTACGTCCCGGCCGACTCCGTCCTGCCTGAATTCGACGCCGGGGTCAAATCGCTGCCCCATCGTTGGTTCACCGAGCATGGCCGTCTGATACCTTACCACTATAACATCAGGGTCGATTACCTCTCGGTCATCGACGAGATCAACATGGAGGATAAACATCAATGAAGCTCTTCAAGAAGAACACCAGCAAGAACGATACGACGAACATGACGCCTGCCAAAGGTCATTCGGCGCGGTACAAGACCCGCCGCGTAGCAAACATGATCATGTTCTTCATCGTCTTCTTCGGCTTGCTGGGGGCTTTTTCAGGCGTTACCATCATAAAGGTCATCCTCGATAAGAGCGACATCGTCCTCAACGCCAAGGACCTCCAGTCCACACAGTCATCGATCATCTATGATGCCAGCGGCAACCAGATTGCCCTTCTGGGCAAGGAAGACCGCATCAACATCACTTATAATGAGATTCCCCAGGTCGTCGTCGACGCCTTCCTTTCCGTCGAGGACTCCCGCTATTTTGAGCATCCTGGCTTCGACCTGCCCCGTTTCACCAAGGCTTTCTTGGAGGACATCAAATCGATGGACTTTTCCCAGGGCGGCTCGACGCTGACGATGCAGGTCATCAAGAACACCTATTTCGCCGTCGACTCCATCGCCGAGAAGAGCATAAACCGCAAAGTCCAGGAGATATACTACGCCTTGCAGATCAACAGCATCCTCAGCAAGCAGAAAGTTTTCGAGATGTATATCAACAAGATTAATTACGGCGGCTCGACACGCGGCCTGCAGGTCGCCTCGCAGTACTATTTCGGCAAAGATTGCACGGACCTAAACCTCGTCGAGGCTGCTACCCTGGCCGGCATCGTAAACGCCCCCAACGGCTATAATCCATATTATCATCTTGAGGCCTGCACCAAGAGACGTGACGAGGTGCTTGACCTGATGGTATATCATGGCTACATTACCCAGCTGGAGTGCGATCTGGCCAAGAAGGTCGACATTGCCAACCTGCTTGTCGGCACCAACTCCGATTCCTATGGTTCCACCGAGACGGTCAGCAACCTGGCCTATATCGACGCCGTCGTCAGCGAGCTGATCGACGATTACGGCATCGATCCGTACACCACACCTGTCAAGGTCTACACTGCCATGAACCAGACCGTCCAGGACTATTGTGACAACGTCGCCAATGGCAAGGTCATCAAGTTCAAGGACGCCTACATCAATACCGCTTTCACCGTCATACAGAACAAGACCGGCCTGATCGTCGGCATCTGCGGCGGCCGCGGATACAACAAACAGCGTATGTATAACTATGCCTCCGATTCCTCGCTTAACCCCGGATCGACGTCCAAGGCCGTGCTGACCTATCCTTTGGCCTTTGAATACTGCGGCATGTCGACATCGTACGTCTTCGAAGACGCACCAACCAAGTGGCTGGGCAGCAACGTCAACATATATAACGACACCGGCAAGTTCTACGGTGACGTCTCCCTGGAGCTGGCTTTCTGCCAGTCCTATAACATCCCTTCCGTTCTGCTCTACAGATGGATCTCTCAGACCGTCGGCACCGCGCAGATGCAGCAGTACCTCAAGGCCATGGGTTTCTACCAGAGCACCGTCGACAACCTTAACGAGCAATACGCCATCGGCGGACAGGATTTCCTTGCTTCGCCGATGCAGATGGCTGCTGCTGAAAGCGCCATCCTGTCGGGCGGCAAATATACCGACCCGCACTGCATAACCCGTATCGAGTACATCGACAGCACCAACGACCCGATCGTCGTCAGCAAAGCCCATACACAGGTTCTTTCCGAAGGTGCGGCATGGCTTGATTCCTACATCCAGGGTGTCAACGTGTCGGGTAAAGGCGATGCCAAGGACTTCCGTCCTTACACGCGTCTGACGCTGTTGGCCCGTTCCTATCAGATCTATGGCAAGACGGGCACGACGTCATACGACTCCTCCATGCGAAGCAAGTACAACATCCCCGCCCGCTCCGCCAACAGCATCTGGATAATTGCCGGTTCCAACGACTATTCGACGGCTGTCTGGATAGGCTACGATTCAAGCAAGTACATGGATAAGACGACCTATCTCAATTATAAGGAACGTATGTCCCACTGGGATTCGACAGTTGCCAGCGGCGTTTTCGGGGCCTGCGAGAAAGCCTTCGGCAAACCGGTCAACAGCAACTCCAAGCCGGCCTCTGTAACGACCATCTCCCACATCCTGGGTCTATATCCATACACCTCCCTTCCTTCATGGGGCAGCACCAAGTACCTGACCACCGGCTACATCCTGTCACAGTACGCCTCGGTAGCTTCTTGGACCAGCCCGACGCTCGAATACAACCCTTCAAGCGTCACGGTCGACAGCGTCACCTCGACGTCGATAACATGTACCGTGTCGGAGTACCCTGATAGCACCAAGACCACGGTCGCCCCTGCGACAAAGACATTCAAAAACGGCGGGAAGAGCTATACCGGCGCACGTCTGTACGATGCCACATGGATAGACGGACCTGTCGTCTACAACTTCTACGTCCGTGATTCCTCCGGCAATGTCATCGCCAGCGTCGCCTCATCCTCGCCGACAGCAACCCTCACCTTCAACAAGCAGTCATCACACGCCGGTCTTTCCGTCGAAGCCTATTACGGATATGCCAATGCTACCGACGTCCGCTCATCCAGCGTCACGGCCAACGCCACCACACCGGAGGTCAGTTATACGCTGACTTACGATGCCGGCTCCGGATCACGTTCGGAGAGCCACCGGGCCGGCGATGTCGTCTCGTTGACAGCCGCCACAGTCGAAGGCATGACCTTCACGGGCTGGAATGCCAGCGGCGTGTCGCTGTCCGATCCTTCCAGCCAAACCATCAGTTTCAGCATGCCCGCCAACGACGTGTCCGTAACGGCCACCTACGCTGCCTCATAACGCCTGCTGAATCATCGTAATAAAGACCCGGTGGCGTTTCCCGGGTCTTTATTTGAATCAAAAAGGACGGCCGCGGCCGTCCTTCAATCAACGCCAATGAGTCTTCTCATCCGCTGCTGAACGTCCTGGCCCCGCCGTCCCTGCTGTTCCATCACGGTCCGATAGTCGTCATAGGCCGTCGAACCGGCGCCATGGACATCGCTGCCGAAGGCTACGACCTGTCCGCGGTCAAGAAGTTTCTGCAGACGCAGCCTTTTAAGCATCGGGATCATCGATCCGACGTTGACCTGACCCCACAGACCGCTGGACAGCAGTTCATCCACGTCATGGGCAGGATACCGCTCGACATGTGCTAGAATGACTGTCAGCCCTTCATCGCCGATGGCATATAGTGAATCGAGCAGGCGCTGCGGCCAGCCGCCGCCCGAAGGCATCTCGATGAGGATATCATCTGTCCCTTCGATGGCCAGTTCATGCAGTCGAGGATGGTTCTGCATCCCTTCGCATAAAAACACCTCCGCGCCTAGTCGTATCTCGATCGGTCCATGATAGGCTGCCCGCAACTGCTGGGCCGCATGCTGCCGCCTCTGGAAGAAGGAGTCGCTGTGGGGCCGATCTGGATAATAATGTGATGTCGCAGCAATCAGGCCGATACCGGCCTTCTCTGCCGCCGCCAATTGAGTCAGTGATGTCTCTAGGCTGTCACTGCCATGATCGGCCTGCGGCAGGATATGGGCATGGAAATCGATATATCCATTCACTTCAGGTCACTTACGTCTTTCTTGGCGGCCGCTTTTCCGGACGCTTCATCGGTCAGGCCGATATCACTGCGGACATCGTCCTTCTGACCGTCATCTACATATTCGTGATATCCGTAACGGCTGTAGCGGTAGTAATAATAGTTGTTGTAATGCTTGTACTGCGATCCGCTCTTGTAGTTCATGTCGTTAAGCATGAACCCGATGATGTTGGCATCCAGCTGCTTCATGCGGCTAACGCATTCCTTAAGCTCGTCGATGGTCGTTCTCTCGGCTCTGACGATCATAATGTAGCCCTGCACGTAGTCCTTGAGCACCGCCGCATCTGTCACCAACGTGACCGGCGGCGTATCCATGATGATGTAGTCGAAGTAGCCGGACAGCTTGTCCAGCAAAGCCTTCATCCTTTTGGAGGCCAGCAGCTCAGCCGGGTTGGGAGGAATCTTGCCGGAAGGCAGGACGTAGACATTCTGATATTTCGTCTTCCTGACAATGCCGTTCTGTGTGTCTGTGATCCCGGCCAAGAACTCGCTGAGGCCATCGTTCTGATGCAGTCCGAACTCCTTATGGATGGTCGGCTTGCGCATATCACAGTCGATGATCAATACCTTGAGACCGTTCTGGCCCAGCGTGATGGCCAGATTTACGCAATTGGTTGACTTGCCTTCCTCGGCGATGGTGCTTGTGACCGCGATCTTCTGGCATTCGTCTGAATTGCGCAGAAACATAAGGTTGGTCCGGGCGTTCTTGTAAGCCTCGACGACGTTGAAGGGGCTGTCGTCAGACAGTACGCCCTGTGCGCGTTGCTGATGATTAACCTTCGGAGCGTCCTTCTTATGCCTTCTCAGCAGATTTGGCATGATGACGGCCTCCTTTCTCGTCCTCCGTACCATCCATGGTAGGTATAATGCCCAGCACCGGGATGGTGAAATTCTCGGTCAGGTCGTCCTCGGTATGGATGACGGTATCGAACATGTCGCTGAGGATGGCGATGGTGACGGCCAGGGCCATGCCGATCAGGGCGCCAACGGCCGTGTTACGCAGCACGTTAGGTGATGAAGGACGGGTCGGCAGCGTGGCTTTGTCGATTATCTCGACCGAACCGGCCTTGACGACGCGGATGATCTCATCAGGCGCGATTTCGGCGATCGTGTTGACGATTCGCTGGGCTGCTTCGGGATCGGTGTTGGTGATGGAGATGCTGAAGGCTTCGGTGTCGTTGATGGATGAGGCGGTGAGCATCTTCCTGATCTGCTCGGTGGTGTATTTATAATCGAGCTGGCTGACGACCTTGTCGAGAACAGAGTCGCTCGATAGGATAACGATATAGGTCTGCACGAGCTTCTGTGATGTCGTCAGATCGGTCGACGTGATGGAAGTGGAGCCGGGATTTGTCTCGTTATATACGTACATCGAGGCCGTCGCACTGTATTGCGGAGTTATCATGTATTTTGATATGGCGAAGGTCCCCACCCCGAAGACCACGGTGAGCAACACGATCAACCACAGCCTTCTTCTCAGTATCAGAAAGACCTGCCTTACATCCAATTCTGTGTTCATATAACCCTTCCTTTCAAAAAAAAGCGCCGTTTCGTTTGATCCAATCTGGTTTGTTTACCATCGTGATGGTATGGCGGTTCAGACTGGATTGTGACGACGTGCGTTGTAAATAAACAGCTTTTTAATTATATAGCCATGGTCTGAAAACGTCAACCAACCTGCTTTTCTGCATCGTCAGCCACGTCTATGGCCTTCGAGCTGACGTCTGCGGCCTTGATAGCCGCACTTGCGGTAGAAAGGGCAGCGCCAGCACTCAGGCTGCTGGGCATGGCACAGATAGCGCCCGAAGAATATCAGCAGATGATGTGCCCGGCTCCATCGCTGCGGTGGTATCTGTTTGAGCAGATACTGCTCAACCTTTCCTACATCGGCATCGGCTGGTGCCATTTTAAGCCTGATGGCGACGCGATGTACATGTGTGTCGACTGCTAAGGCCGGCTGCCCGAAGCCGACCGCCAGGATCACGTTGGCGCATTTACGTCCGATGCCTGGCAGCGCTTCCAGTTTCTGTCTGTCATCGGGGACCTTTCCGCCATCATCGCTTACCAGCGTCTGGGCCATGGCCACAAGGTTGGATGCCTTGTGCCGGTACAGCCCCAGCGTCTTTATGCTATCCTGCACCTCCATGATGTCCGCTTTGGCCAGAGCATTCGCATCCGGATAACGCCTGAAAAGGGCCGGCGTGACCTTGTTTACGGCTGCATCCGGAGTCTGAGCGCTCAAGGCGACGGCCACGGTAAGCTGATAGACGTCGTTATGGTTCAGCTCGCAATGGGCCGCCGGGAACATGACCTCGAGCTGGTCGAGTATGTCTTCGGCACGCCGGGTCATTCCTTGGCCGCCGGCTGACCCCAATCGGCCAGGATCTTTGCAATGTAATTGACGTTTGGCTTATTGTTGATCATCGCCTCCCGCAGTGCCTTGACGACGGTCTTGGCGTCGTTGGACTGCAGCCACTCGGCGATGAATGTCATCTCCCGTTGGGTCAGGGGCCGTCCGAATTCCTTCTCGAAGGTTCCAAAGACATCGGCAGCATAATCATTGGCTATCGGCCCTTCGAACAGGCCATCGATATTGAACATGACTTTGTGGTTTCGGGCGACGATGGTCAGATAGCCTTTCCTGTTGAGGCCGCTGATGACCTTGTCGGCCTCGGTTGGTGCCATCCCGGCCGCCGCGGCCAGTGACTCAACGGTGATGGTCTGGCCCTGTTCATTATAAAAATCAATCAGCAGCAGCAGGACTGACTCGGCAGCTGAAAGCTGACGTTTGGCGATATTGGCTAAGATCCAGTTGCGGCGGTTTATATATGCTTCGCGATACCATTTACCCATTGTGAAATCACTCCGTAGAATCATTATACAACCGTTGCGCTTCCGATGCGGCTCATTTTACTATCATCGTCCGTTATGATAGAATTATGCAGTACGGAGGGAAGATATGAAAAAACGCCTCGTCTTCTATATCACCCTGATAGCCGTCATCACCGTGGCGACCTTCGGCGTCTACCGCCTCTATAAGCCCAAGCCAGCTGTCGTGGCGCCTTCAAGCGGCGATACGACCGTTCTGAAAGCCGATTACACAGCCGCCACCATCACTGACTACCTGGTGACGCAGGCCAAGCCCGTGACGATGCTGTTCTATACTGCCGGGACAAGCGACAGTTCGTACATCGCCACCAGCATCATAACTCCCTTGCTGACCAAGCATGGTGCCACCTCGCTTGATGGTCTGGTGATGGTCGACATGACCGGCATCGACACGTCCGATACCGCCTCTATAAAAAGCCGTTTCGGCTTCTACAGCTGGCCGAGCTTCTCGACTGTCCAGGTCGCCGATGGCGTGACGACCGTTAAGTCTGTGCTGGAATGGAACACCGATACGCCGCTGACATATGCCCAGGCTGAGACCTGGCTGGTCAGCCAGGGCATCCTCACCTCAGTCTCATAAAAAACTTTGGCATCGTCGTACGCATGCCAAAGTTTTTTTAGTTACCCGTCCTCGGAATAAACTTGCTTAAGCCATGGGTCGAGACTAATCGACGCGCTTTGTGCCCCAAAAGAACAGTGCTACCGTCCCAGGGCCGGTATGGCTGCCGATCGTAGTACCGACATAGTTTATTTCGACCTTACCGTTCAGCTTGGGGAATCGAGCCTCGACCATGTCGGCCACGGCCTGTGCGTCCTGATAGCAGCCCGACTGCGAGATGTAGCATTTCCCATCGTAATCCTCGCCGCCATCGGCGTTCTCAGCCATCATTTCGACAATCCGGCGGATGACAGCGCTTTTGCCGCGGATCTTCTCCCGGGGGATCAGGTGGCCTGCCTCGTCCATGTTCAGAAGCGGGCAGATCTTCAGCATACCGCCAAAGATGCCTGCCGCCTTTGAGATACGTCCCCCCTTGACGTAGAACGTCAGGTCGGTGGAAAAGAACCAATGATGCATATTGAGCTTGTGCTCCTCGACCCAATCACGCACCTGTTCGATGCTCTGGCCCTGATCGCGCAGATCGGCCAGCCTGTCCATGATCAGACCGTACCCCGACGAGGCGCCCAGTGAGTCGATGATGAATATCTTGCGGTCCGGGAACTGCTCCAAGACCATCTGGGCAGCCGTGCGAGCCGAATTGATCGTACCAGACAGACCCGATGACAGGCAGACATGTAGGATGTCCAGCCCCTGATCCAAAAACCGGGTGAAGTATTCGACGTATTCACCAGTGGAGACCTGGGATGTCTTGGTATCAGCCCCCTGCCCCAGTTTTTCATAGAACTGCTCGAAAGGCATCGATTGGCCCAGGTCATCCATGTACTCATGGCCATCAAGACTGTAGTGGAAGCAGATATAGTGGATGTCACGCTGCTCGAAGTGCTCCTTGGTAAGGTCAGCCGTTGAACAGCAGCTTAATACATAATCTGTCATTTCGCGTTCCTTTCGCCAATCAGCTTCGATTGGGCAACCTCATTATGCTCTATCTCTCGGGGAATAGATTCTACTATTCGGCAAACCCGCTCTACTCCCGGTAGAATCATGTTTATCGGTCCTTTATACGGCGCGGAATGCGGTATGACATGAAGACCAGGGCCTCTGCGGGCACCAGGATGATGAGCAGCTGCCAGGGTTTGTATGCCCGCAGCAGGTAATAGGCGATCAGCACCATGGCCAGCACCAGACCGGCCACTATCCATTGATTGTTATGCATCCCGTTCCAGATGGTGTTGAGCACCAGCAGCGTGACCAGCGAGACCGGCACGGCAGCCAGGAAGATGAGCCAATAGCACTTCCCAAGGATCCAGAAGATCACGAAGACGACAGCAGCGAGCGTCCATATCGACAGCAAGACGACCATGATGACCATCCGTTCGTTGAAGGTGCGTTGTACGGTATGGGAATCGACGTGTTGCGCCTGGTCATGAGGCTGCAGAAGATAGTCGACCGACACTCCAAAAATGGCGGCCATGCGGCTGGCGGCTGCCAAGTCGGGCAGCGCTTCGCCGCGTTCCCATTTGGAGATCGATTTGTCGGAATAGTTTATGGCCGCGGCCAAATCAGCCTGTTTAAGGCCGGCATCCTTGCGCAGAGCAGTCAGGTTTGCGGCCAATACTTTGCACAGATCATCCATGGACGCTGCTATCCCTCCTTATCGATCACGCCATGCTGCTGCAGGTATTCCTGCTGCTCGGACAAAACCGTGGAAAAACCACGGTTGAGATCGTGCTTGCATAAGGCGATCTGCTCCGCAGAGTTGTACCCCCGCGAGGGATCGAGCTTGTCTGCGGCATAGACGACCATGGCCAGCGGTTCGCGGCAGTCGCCCAGCACATGATGGCCAATCGCCGTCAGAATGCGGCCATCTCGCATTTTATATGTCCTGCTCATCAGCGCGGCGCCAACGTATTGGTGCCATATGTTGACGTTCTGGCTATGCTGCCGTTCACTGGCACAGAACGCCATCCATGGCTCCATCTGCTCCGGTGTCATCCTCTTGGCGCAGTCGTGATAAAGACCGGCCCGTTGGGCCTGGCGGCCATCGAGACCGTTGGCGGCGGCAATCTCACCGCACAGCTTGGCCACGCTTTGGACATGCGGCCAACGCTTGGCGGTGACCAGGCTCTGGGCGATGGTCAGATCATATAGCCCTTTTTCCATGATGAAGGCCTTCTCGCAATCCGGCATGTATCTGAAATCGCCGTTGCGGATGGCCGTCGAGGAAGCCGGATGGATCGCACCTGTGATTGTCAACACGTCTTGGAGGTCGTCGTCCTCGTCGCGCCTCAGACAGGCAAAGGTTACGAGGCGGCGCAGCTGCTCGATGTCCTTCCACTCCTTTAGTCCGGCAACCCAATCCGACCCGATCAGCCAGAAGAAAGTGTCGTCCGGATACATTGCATGGAGACGGCGGGCGGTGTTGATGCTGTATGAAGGCAGCGTGTTCTTGGTTTCAACCAGTGAAACTTTGAAACGGCGGAATGGAGCCAAGGCCATACGCAGCATCATGACCCTTTCGGAAAACGGCGCCAGCCCCCTGTCCTTCAAAGGCGTCTCGACGGTCGGCAGGAACCACACTTGGTCGAGGTGCAGCTGACGGCAGGCCGTCTGCGCAACGTGGATATGCCCCTGATGGACAGGATCGAAACTGCCACCCAGCAGACCTATACGCCGGCCTACTGCGGCCATTTGATTACCTTCTTCTCCGGGTTGGGCCTGAACAGGACCAGGCGCCGTCCGATCTTCTGAACGATCTGGCTGCGGGTGGCGGCCGCCAGCTCGACGGCAGCCTCGTCAACGGTCAGGCCGCAGTTCTGCAGCAGCGCCACCTTGACAAGCTCGCTGGCTGTCAGCGCCTCATCCAGCGAATGTACGACGCTGTCCGTCATCCCATCCTTGCCCATCTGCACGGTAGCCGCCAGCCGGTTGGAAAGCGAGCGAAGGTACATCTTCTGTTTCTTGGTGATCATGGTGACCCCTTTCAGCTTAGGAACATGTGATACACGAAATAGCCAATCACCGCCAGGATGACGATGAAGATGACGATCAGCAGGAATGTCGACAGCCGCTGGCCGCGGCCGCCGGCCGCATGGGCGGGATGATGCTCGCCCTGCTCCTCCTGATCGAGACGCTTATTTTCCTGTGCCACGATGGCTTTGGCATCAATCTGCCTGGTGATCTTGAACTGCGGCAGGCCTTCGGTGTTGAGATATGAGGCCTTTGAATGGGCAATAAACTGTTGTTGCGTCTCTGTCATCTTGACCTCAGGTACCGGTTCGGCGACAACCGGCCTGGCAGCCGCCATGGCTACGGTTTCAGCCGCTGGCTCCGGCACCGATGGTGTTTCATCAGCAACCGTGGGCGGCACGGCAGCGTCCGAGGCGGCAGCCTCCATGAACAGCGGCTCATCAGGCCGGACGTCTTCCGCTTCTTCCTCACCGCCATCGTCGTCAGGCAGGTCGTCGATGGCCAGTCCCTTTCCCTCCGACGGCTGCTGGCGCTCCGATGCAGCCTCTGCCTTGTTTGCTGTCTGCGCTGGTATTTCTTCAGGCGTCTGCATGTCCATGATGGCTTCTTCCGTCTGGGATGCCTGCGACTGGGCGTCTCCATCTGCTCCATGACCGTCATCGGTCGTGGCGGACGGGTTCGGCTCCAGGTCGAGAGACTGTTGATAAGGCTCTTTCTCCGTAACAGCAGGCATCTGTTCAGGTTGAACGGCATCATCAGCGGCCGCCTGTGCATCGCTCATATTATTCTGGCCGGCACCCGCCTGTGGGGTGGCCTTGAAGGATGTTTTCCTTGCGGGTCCGGCTAGAAGCAGCACGGCGATGACCAAAGAAATACCGATCAAGGCGTAGCCGCCATACATGAGATAAACCGGGGCGATGGCCAGCGGTGTATCGATGGAAAGATAATATACGATCAGCGCATAGCTGCCGGCACCGACCAGGACATACCAGACCAGCATCAACAAAATCCGCAGTATGATTCTCATGGTTCACACCTCCAGGTGCATCTCCTCGAAGTCCTTGTCCTGCCCTTCCTGCGGCACATCGATGATCCTGACCTCCTGGATGCCGAAGGCCACGTACCATACGCCCTTGACCACCGGGTTGCTGTAACGCGAGGCGAAAGGCATCAGACTGATATCCTTGAAATGGATGCCGCAGCGCTGCCCATCGTCATACAGTTCCATATCATCATTAAGGTTGCCAGCACAGGCATAGCGCACCTCGGCCGGGTTCGTCTTGCTGCGTTTTGCCACCGACAGGCCTTTGGTCGCCCGCCGAGTGGTTACCAGTTCGACCGTCTTGCAGCGCTTGGCGTTGCCATTGGCAGTCAAGAAGACCGCTTCGCTGACGTCAGGGCTGATGACGGCCATGCCAGCCAATTGATCGCCCGGGCCCAACTTGACAGCCCGGACACCTTTGGCCTTGGGCGAAGCCGTCGGAATCTCGCTGACGGGATAATAGGAGGCATAGCCATCCTTGGTCACCAGCAGGACCGAGTCATCCTGATAGGCGACCCGCGCAGCCACGACCCTGTCGTCCGTGGCGAGGCTGATGGCCGCCGCGGCCTTGGATGTCCGCGTCAGCTGCCACTGGGACAGCGGCGTGCGCTTGATCTGGCCATTGGCCGTCGCCACCAGGATCCAGGCAAAGGTATTGAAATCCTTCACTAGACAGCTTCCGACCATCTTGGAGG
>Ga0183096_1001630_pt1 | contig 18272 bp, 16 predicted proteins | sample Biomet5_FD_127791 | JGI IMG/M metagenome (GOLD analysis project Ga0183096, IMG submission 127791) | Microbial communities from bioreactor (seeded with sewage sludge) at LBNL, California, USA - Biofuel metagenome 5 (version 2) (version 3) | ecosystem: Engineered > Bioreactor > Anaerobic >... | reverse complement strand
ATCGTCGTATTAAGGCAAAGCTAAAGGGCTTGCCTCCCGCTATTCACAGGTTGCAAGCCCTCTCGGTTGCTAAATAAATATTTGTCTAACTTTTTGGGGTCAGTTCATCAGCGCCTTGGCCTCTTGTCATATAGACTCTATCGCTATTTCTTACGGCACCTGAATGTGGATCACAACGTTGGCCGCCTCAATGTCTGTGATATCATACCACACAACATCTTTGCCGTTCGCGCTGGAGAGCAGCGCCTTTGTGCTGTCTTTCGAAAGCTTACCGGTCGAACCGTCTGCAAAATAGTATATGTAAACGGCATCGTCCTTAGTATACGCCACATATCCGTCGCCTACGCAATAGTTGAGCACACTTTCCGCGATCATCACCGGTGTGGAATATGTATCACCCGTTTTGGTGCAAAGCATCAGGTTGCTGCTGTCATCTCCCGTACCGTTTTCAAATACAACATAATCACCATCGATCATGGGATTATATACATAAGTGTCGCCGCCTGGCAGATACTGTATACTTTGCTGGTCCCCGCCGTCTTTAAGCGGGATAATACGCAGTTCGGCCTCTGTTGAAGCGGATGATCTGTCCACAACCTTTGTTTCGTCCTTCGGCTCCACAAAGATGATGGCGTCATCCGACATAAACGCCGCGCTTGGGGAGAACCGCACCGAATTCGGATCCACCAGTTCCTCAATAACCGTCGTCTCCCGCGTTGACAGATCATACAGGTAGAGCTTGTCCGTCCCACTTCTCGTCTGCTGCATCCACAGCGCATAATTTCCGGATAATGACACTTTTGGCTTGCCATACATATAATCGCGCATTACAAAAGATTTCTTTGTCTCACGATCATAAGCGCACACCGAGCCGCCATATTCGGTCTTGCAGTCCAGATATACAATATATTTGTCATTGATCTTGGGTTCAAACAGGCTGTTGTTTTTCAGCTTGATATCCGCCACATTCTCCGCCTTTTTTGAGTCCAGATTATATATTGCGATGGTGTTGAGATCAGGCGACATCTCATCAGCCTTACCGGTGGAGAATACCACTTCACGCCCATATACATAAGGATCATTGATGGACTTGTTCGAGATCGACAATTCCTCAGACCCCGCCGACATGTCCGCACTGGCTTTCGGTGTCGGTGCAGGAGTTGAAGTCACAGCGGTCGTTGGCGTGGGGGTAGGGGCCTGTTTGCTCCCACCGCCAAAAAGCGGTACAATCACAAATATGATCAGCAATACAAGGCCTGCCACAGCTACAGCCAAACCGGCTATTTTGAGTATCGGCCCAAGATTGGATGCGCCAAACCGCGAGGCGCTTCTTTGGCCGCGTCCATTTCGAAGGCGCATGCTCTTGCGCCGGCGGCGTCTTCTAATTCTTTCTTTTATTGATTTAAACACAGACTCACCTCCGAGCGGGTTTTGCGTTCAGGCTCATATTTGTATCATTCTTTATACCATTATATCAAAAAATGAACATTTATCAACCACATCAGCCCGGTTATGCACTATATAGGCTCTTCTTCCTCCCACGAGTACTGCTTTTTTAAAAAAGCCAGCGTTGCCTCGTTAAACCGTTCCGCCTTCTCCTCATGCAGCAAATGACCGCAGTTACGCAGCCGGATATGTTCCGCTCCGGGTATAATCAGGGCATAATCGCGGATCATATCCTCGTCATGCAGTTTATCCTCCGAGCCAGAGAACACCAGAGTCCGGTTCCTTATTCCCTTTAGTATCGTCTTCACATATGTATCGTCAAACTGCATCATCATCATCACCAGCGTTTCGCGCACATCGCGATGGCGCAGCGGCATATAATAGCCCTCAACCACTTCAGGGCGAAGCTCCGTCGCGTCAAAATACAGCCCGCTTAATACATTGCGTACCGTCGATTCGCTGAGATACGCCAAAAATATCGTCCGCCCCAGCCATGTCGTCAGCATGCGAACTGAGAAAGGATAATTTTCATTTGGCCCACCTGGTGACACCAAAATGAGCCTGTCCACACGCTCCGGGTGCGTATGTGTATAACACAGCACGCTGAGCGCTCCGGTTGAAAACGCCGCAATATGCGTCTTTTCTATTCCCATCGCGTCAAGAAATGCACCAATCACCAGCGCATTCTCCTCAACGGAAAAGTAAATATTCGGATGTCCGCTATATCCGCAGCCAGCCAAATCCATTGCAATCACACGATAACCATTGTCCGCAAAATAGTCTATGCTTTGTCGCCAGGTAAATAACGACTGGCCAATGCCGTGAACCAGCAGCAGCGTTTCACCGTCGCCTTCACCCGTATCAAAATAGCGGATCACGGTATCAAAACGAAGCGTCTCCGGCCCCATCTCTGTCTCGCTTATAATATCAAAGGAAATATCGACAGCGGAACCGTCGTATTCATCATAATTGAAAACTTTCCGCGGACGGCTTTTATAACTGTAGCTTTTAACCGCCATAACCAGCACCCCCAACCATATGCGCTATCCTCACACGCAACGGCTAAAAATATCGAAATTCGATATATGTTCAATATACTACTAACTTTTGTACAATTCAAGCCTAGCGTTAATGTTTGCGAAACATCTGTAACATTAAGGTAATATTGATTGTTTAATTAAAGCAATCGCACCCTTTTTCAACGTCTTGGGGTTGTTCCTAGACGGGCTCATCACGCACTCCCTGTGCAGCGCTTTCAGTATCTCCCCGACTTTTGGCGACGGATCAATACCCAGCCACTGTGAAATCTCAAAGCCCGTTACATTAAGGTCAGCCACCGTCCACGGAACTCCCTCCGCAATCATTCGGTCCAGCTCCCGTTGCCAGTGTTCCGCCGAGGGAACAATGTATACCGGTTTTCCGGAACCCGCGACATCTGCTCGTCTTATCGCGATCAACCGCTCAAACGTTTCACGGCCCAACTGCACCGCCCGCCGCCGGATTGTCCCTGGCTTCGCTTTGGCTTCCAGATCAAACATATGCCAGCGCACCAGCGGCAACACAGCGTCTCGCGTTTTGTTGTCAAAACGCAGCTCCGTCATCTCTTCGCGTGCCAGCTGCTCGCCCATCTCTTCGTGCCCGTAGAACTTGCCGCTTGCCGCAAAAGCTGATGGTTTACCGATATCGTGCAGCAGCGCTGCCAGTCGCAGAACGGGGTCGGGCGGGGCCGCTGCACAAGCATGCAACCCATGTCGCAGCACATCGTAATTGTGATAGAGCTTTGATTGCTTTACTCCGTCGCCGGCACACAGGCGGGGGAGGACATACTTCAACGTTCCCGTATCCATCAGCAGTTCAAGACCCCGCAACGGCGCGTCAAACGCGTTCAGTCCGGGGTATTTTGTATCCGCCATCAATATCTTCATCAATTCATCACGTTTGCGTTCCGGTGAAATATCGGCTAACAAAGCAGCGTGCTTTGTCGCACTGTCAAAAAGATCCGGCGATACTGTAAACCCCAACTCCGCCGCGAATCTCGCCATGCGCATAATCCTGAGTCCGTCGTCGCGTATTGTCACATCCGGGTCCTGAGCCGCCGTCCGCAGCACATGGTTTTTGATATCCTCAATTCCTTTTCCAGTCGGGTCCAGCAGTTCCCTTGTCCGCAGGTTCAGATACAGCGCTCCCGCGGTAAAGTCACGCCGCCCGGCGTCTTCACGGATATCCTCCGTAAATTCCACGCGATAGGGGCGATGCGCGCCGCCCGGCGGATAGTAATCCCGCCTGAAAGTTGTGTGCTCAAAGCTATGCCTCTCACCATCTATATTGACGCGTATCTCAATGGTCCCCAGTGGCAGGGCCTTTTCCGTCACCGAAAGCCCAGCGTCCCGCGCGATTTCCGCCGCCCTCTCCGGATCCGCGGTCGAGCAAATATCAAAATCGCCCCCGGGCAGCCCGAGGACGAGGTTTCGTACATATCCACCCACCAGAAACAACTCAAAACCATGGGCGGAGAATATTTCGGTCAATACCGCAAAGCTGCGGGGCAGTACATCGTTGATCACATTGGCTCCCTTAAGGTCGCAGTAAATACTTCTTCCGCCGGGCCTGTCATCAGTACGCGTCTGTCAGAAAGGCTTTCAATAATCAGCCGGCCCACAGAAAGATGAACCGTCACTTTTGGACCTGTCAGTCCCTTCTTGTATGTTGCCACCGCGCTGGCGCACGAGCCCGTACCGCACGCGAGCGTCAGGCCCGCCCCGCGCTCCCATGTCAGCACTTTGATATTCTCATTATCCAGCACCTGAACAAAGTTTACATTTGTCTTGCGGGGGAATATCTCATGCCGCTCGATCGCCGGTCCCAGCATTGAAGCGTCCAAAGAACCGATATCGTCCGTCAGCACCATCGTGTGCGGCACGCCCATCAGCATTGAAGATATGCGCAGCTTGCGCCCTGCCGCCTCAATATCAACGTCAAAAGGACTGCCTTCGCCCTTCATGGGGATGTGTAGTCGGTCAAAAGACGGCTTACCCATATCCACACACACATCCGTAACATTTCCATCTTCTATCAACAGTTTGGGTCGGATAATGCCCGCCAGCGTTTCCACCACCATATCGGGTTTTTTCACGATACCGCGTTCAAACACGTATTTCGCAAAGCAGCGGATACCGTTTCCGCACATTTCGGCTTCGCTTCCGTCTGCATTGATGATTCGCATACGGATATCCGCAATCTTTGAAGGCAGTACAATGAGAATACCATCGCCGCCCACGTTCAGACGCCGGGTGCAAAGCTTCTCCGCAACAGCGTTCCAGTCACGGACAGATCCATCGTCTTCAAATACCAGAAAATCGTTTCCCAAACCGTGCATCTTGGTAAATTCCATTCCAAATCCTCCGCGTCTTTGTATCGCTATTATACGCTTACGTCCCTTTTCGCGCAACCTGAGTTGAAAATGCCGGATTTACATACTACCCTTGTGCATTCCAAACCCAAAGATACTAGCCACTTATCACTTCAATGAACAATGTATGGATTAGCTTGTCTGATTTTATGATCAGACAATACGCTCCGGGTTTGTCTGGTGTTTGCAGACTCCCTTCTTTCAGTATTTTATTAATATTTTCATCAGTCCCGGTGTCATCTTCGATATTTACCCAGTATATACTGGCATCCGGGGGAAGGTTGTCTATTTTTATATTTTGAGAAGGGTTTGCTTCGCATTGATTGACCAGATTATTATGACTTCGCCAGACATATTGAATGCCCTCTCTGCCATCGTCGATAAAAACATGCAACGGAGTTGTTTCGTCTTCAGCTTCTCCGTGTCTATATGTCAATGTATTTTCAGCATATTTACTCATGGCGTTATCATACATCTGAGTATACCTCTGTACATTCCAAACCTCATAAGGTTTCCCTTTCCAATGATAATCGCACTGGTTCCACCCTATCTGATATGAATGCTCATCTGTTATAAAATTGCCTTTCTCATCAAAAAAACGTATTGAGGATAGCCAAGTTTGCCCTTGAGCGACAAGAATATATCCATGCAAGTTATTCTTATTCTCATTCGATATCTGTTCAACAATCTCTCCGTTTGCAAAAGCTCCAACAGTTTTTACTGAACGGTTTACATTGATATCATCGGAAAGTGTTAAGCCATAGGAAATTGTATGTTCTTTAAATACTGTATAATTCAAGCTGAAATATTCCGACCCTACTGCATAAAATAACAGTCTGTCATCCTTCATATAGTATAGATCAGGATAATCCTGATCTATGGTATATCCGGCAAACAGCAGAACTCCTTTTTCAAATGGTTCTACAGCAAACAACTGAAAAGGAAATGAATTAAGACCAAGGTGCTCATTGTCGGGCTCGCTGATGGTTTCTTTATATGCCTTAACTAATAATGGAAAGTACTCGTTACTTATGTCGTTGTTTACCCAATCGACCGGCATAACCCCATAAATACTATCCATCTTAACTTTGTCTTGATTGAATAACTCGTTTATATGAGCTGTCGGCGTAATATTTTCTGTCAATGCAGGGGAGATGTTTGAGCGATGAAGTGTATCTTCATCCGCACATCCAAAAAAGATAACTGAAATAAATATACAAATATATACTGTGGTGGTTTTCAATATATTTCTTATAGAACTCATAAATATATCTCCTGTTTATTTGCCACCACTTTATATTTATAATAGCATCTTATAGTAAATATATCAATAAGTAGTACTTTGTCGCAATTCTTTAAAATAAATTAATTACTATTCGCATCATCATAGCTAAAAAACAAAAAGGAAATGCAATGCATTTCCCTGATAGACCGCATAAGGGTCAATACCCTCGAAGCAAGAGTATGGGGGTATTGTCCCTCAAGATCATTTTTATCTCATGATTCTCTAGAAAGTCACGGGTTTGCCGTAATACGCGCACTCCAGTAACTTTTCCATATCGTCCGGCGACGTCTCGCGCGGGTTAAACAGCGTGCATGGGTCACGGAAGGCTTCCGCCGCAATATTACGCTTTTCCATATTAAAAACAAACTCGCGTACGCCCGCTTCTTCAAACGATAAAGGAACGTTCAGGGAACGCGTCAGGTCCTGTATGCCTTCAATCAACGAATTGGCCTGAATTTTCTCCGTTAGCCCTGGAAGTCCCAGACGTCTTGCAATGTTCGCGTAATGTCGCAGCGCTGCGTCATCTTTCTGATTATAACGAATCACATATGTCATCAGAATCGCGTTGCACAGTCCATGAGGCAGGTGGAACGGCGTACCCACCTTGTGCGCCAGAGAATGCGTAATACCCAGCTGCGCGTTTGTGAATGCCATACCAGCGATACACTGCGCCACATGCATCTCGCCCCGCGCATCGATATCGCCGTCGAAAGATTCCTTTAAAAATCCAAAAATCATAGCGATGGAATGTATGGCCAACGGATTGGTAAAGCTGGAGCGGCTCTTCGCCACATAGGCTTCCACTGCATGGGTCAGCGCGTCAAGGCCGGTGTGCGCCACCAACACGGGCGGCATCGTCGCCGTGATCTCGCTGTCCAGAATCGCAATATCAGGCGTTAAATCATGGTCGGATATCGGATATTTCACCTTTGTCTGGGTATCGGTGATGACGGCGAAAGAAGTTACCTCGCTGGCCGTACCACTGGTTGAGGGTATCGCAACAAATATTGCCTTATTCCTCAAACGCGGTACAGAACCCGGTTCTTTAATATCCTCAAAGGTCAACTCAGGATGTTCATAAAATACATACATGGCTTTGCCCGCGTCGATCGCACTGCCGCCGCCAATCGCAACAATAATATCAGGGCAAAACTCCAGCATACGTTCTTTACCGCGCATCACTGTTTCCACCGAAGGATCTGGCTCAACGTCAATATAGGATGCGATCTCCATATTGCATTCCTTCAGTATGCCTACCAGTTTGTCAAGCACGCCAATTTTAGGAATCACGCCGCCTGTCACAATAAATGCGCGCTTATAGCCTTTCAACTGTTTCAGTTGGCTCATGCTGCCCTTGCCAAAAAAGATGTCTCTCGGAATAGTAAACCTGGCCATTGTCAAACTCCTTATATACTCAGCCAACCGTTCCCGGCTTGCTGATATTATTTTCACAAATTACGTGTTAACTCTATCACAAGCCAAAAAGCATGACAACCTTTTTTGATTTGACACTTTTTTAAGTACAATGAAATTTTTTGCACTGTTTTATTCAAACAAACACTGATACCACGATATGTTCATAAAATAATAGCAAAAACCTTTTAATATTGACAATAATGTGTATAACTTGTGGTTAATGTGTATTAATCGCGAATAAAAGTTGATTTTATGGGTAAAACATAGAGGATTTTATGAAGTATTTTTTAAATAGCAATAAAACCAACTTATATCTGTAATAACTAACTCTACAGTTTTTGATGCCATGTGTCGGAACAGCGAAAAATGTTGTCTTAATATCAGAACTCAAATATTCTTTTTTTAACCAGCTTGAGCCTCTTTACAGATTGTGATAGAATATAAAAGTCGATGAAAAATCTCAATTTATCCACATAATGTGGATAACTCGGTGGATAAAGGGATGTTCTTTCGGCGGCCTCGCGCGGTATTGCGTGTATTTATATTTTTTTTTCTATAGAGGTGCGTGGCGTGGACACATTTTTGGTAATATGGGAAAAATCTCTTGAGTTGCTCAAGCAGGAACTGGCCAGTGTTCGTTACGACACCTGGATTAAAACGCTGACCCCTGTTAAAAGGGTTAATTTTGATTATTATTTTCAAACGCTGAATCCTGTTCACAAGGAACTCATGGAAAAGAGCTATCGCAATCTTATTGTCAATGCCATGACGACCTCAGCCGATTTGCTGGACTACAACGAAAATATTAACGTATATTTTCTTGATAATGAGGAGGCTGCAAAATTAAAGCAGCCGACCACAAGCGTCAATGAAGCTCCAAATACAGCGAAATCAACCCTCAACCCGGCCTTTACCTTTGATACATTTGTTGTGGGCAGTTCCAACGAATTCGCACATGCTGCCGCGGTTGCGGTTGCTGAAAATCCTGGACATACATATAATCCTCTCTTTATTTATGGAAAAACAGGTCTTGGAAAGACACACCTGATGCAGGCCATCGCCAATTACATCACTGAACAGGATAATCAGGCCACAGTTATGTTCGTAAAAAGCGAGCCTTTTCTAAATGATCTCATCAACGCGATCCGTACATCCAAAACTGAGGAGTTCAGAAAGCGTTATCGAAAAGCCGATGTTTTACTCATCGACGATATTCAGTTCATTGCAGGCAAAGAAAGTACGCAGGAAGAGTTTTTTCATACATTTAACGATTTATATGAAAACAATAAGCAGATTATATTATCGTCAGACAAGCCTCCCAAGGAAATATCAAAGCTTGAAGAAAGGCTGCAATCCCGATTTGAAGGTGGTCTGATTGCAGACATTCAGCCTCCAAATTATGAGACCAAATTAGCCATTTTAATGAAAAAGGCGAAAGATATTACGGCAAAAAACGGTCTTAAATGTGATATCAGTCATGAAATACTTGATCTAATTGCCACTAAGGTCTCATCAAATATCCGTTCATTGGAAGGCGCATTAAAAAAGATCATTGCGTATACTGCTCTAAATGGCAGGTCTCCAAACCTGATGGAAGCCGAGATTGCTATACGAGATTTTCTTACGTCCACATCGACGCATCGAGTCACACCAAAACAGATATTACAAACAGTGTGTGAATATTATGAGATATCAGAAGAAGAGATATCCAGTAACAAAAAAAACCATAGTATTGCATATCCGCGACAAATCGCGATGTATTTAACTCGCCGATTGATGGATATGTCATATAAAGCAATCGCAGAAGTATATGGTAAGAGTGACCATACTACAGTAAAACATGCATACGAGAAAATAGAAAGAGAGATATCCACAAACATCGATACAAAGATTCTTGTGGATGACTTTATTGCTAAACTGAAAGAATAGGTGGATATCATGTTGATACATTTTAATATTCGGTTTGTTTGTCATCGCGCTTATCCCAAAGATATAAACAGACTGTAAACAGACGATACCATAAACACGTTTAACTTATCCCGAGGCGAAACGTGTTTAACATCGTAAATAATAGGCTTTTCCACTTTTTCAACATAGACTACTACGACTATTACTACTTAATTGACTAAAGATAATACTCTAGTAGCGAAACATATCAAAGGAGTACGAAAATGAGGATAATTTGTGATAAAAGTGAATTACAGAAATGTGTTAACTTTGTTGTTAAGGCAATACCAATAAAATCTCCCGTCTATTTACTTGAAGGTATCCGTATTCAGGCAATGGATGATAATGTAACTTTATATGGAAGTGATGGGACATTATCAATAAAATGTATAATGAAAGCTAATATTTTAGAAAAAGGTGAAGTTATTCTGACTGCTCGTATATTTAGTGAGTTACTTGCAAAATTTGATGAATGTGAAATTGCGCTTTATACTGATGGAAACAATGTTGTTATGGAATGTGGGCCTTCTCGTACAACCCTTTGTTTTATCAGCGCAGAGCAGTATCCTGCTTTTCCTGAATACAATACAGAAAATATGACAATGCTTTTTGCAAAACAATTCGTCAGCATGGTTAATCAAACAGTATTTGCGACGTCGGTCAGTGAAGATAAACCGATATTAACAGGTATATTGTTGGAATGTAACAAAGGTTTGATCAGAATGGTAGCTCTGGATGGATATAGGCTTGCAATACGCCAAGAGAACCTGTCAGGTGAGATAAATTCCAAGGATGTTGTTGTTCCGGCAAAATCGATGAGGGAAGTGGCTCACATCATACCTGACGATGATACTGTAGTGAATATTTATGTATCAGATAATATGATTGGTGTGATTTGCGAAAACGTAGAAATTGTTACACGAGTGCTTCAAGGTGATTACGTTAAATATATGAGCATATTGCCTACAGAATATGCAACGCGGCTGATCACATCAAGGCAGGCGTTTTTAAATAGTCTGGAACGTGCCAGCGTACTGGCTCGTCAGTCGAAAACCAATCTGGTTAATCTGAAGGTTGATAAAGATATTATGACGATTACGTCAGATTCAGAGGTGGGTAAGGTTCGCGAAGAAGTTTCCATCAAAATAACAGGAAAAAACCTTGATATTGCATTTAATGCACGGTATTTGCTGGATGTACTAAAAGAAGTTGATGACGACGAAATTGTTATGGACTTTAACACAAGTATTAGCCCATGTGTTATACATCCGTTAAAAGGTGATGGATATCTGTATCTGGTTCTGCCGGTAAAAACCAATACTATTAATTAGTATTTTCTTTCTTATTCATGATATTTTTTAGCCATTTATGCATACGCTCCTCAATAAGAGGGGCGTATTTGATTGCTAAAATAAACAGAAAGACACAGAACACTCCAATTATTATCCAGCCCCATAATGGGATACTGACTGAAATAAGTTCAGAACCAAGTAAGGCAGAAACCAGCAGGCCCCAAGGACGCGTTAAAACCATTACAAGAGTAAAAGTCCGAAGACGCATCGCTGTAAGACCGGCAATAAGGCAAAGCATATCATCTGGAAATGCGGGCAAAAGAAACATCAGTATGAGAACCAACATTTGGCGGGAAGAAACGGTACTGAGATATTTTTCAACCACCTTTTTTCCTAAAATACGTTCAACTAAAGGTTTACCAAAAGCTTTACCGATTAGAAAAGCGCAGATAGATCCAATAACAATAGCCAACAAGGATAATAAAAAACCACGCCAAAAACCAAATAGTATTCCGCCCATCAAGGTTGTAAGATTTCCCGGAATTGGAGAAATAATTACCTGCATAAACTGCAGAGCAATAAAAACCAGCGGCGCCCAATTTCCAAAAGAACTGATATAGGCTCTTAAGCTTTCTCGACTTTCAAAAACAGTAAACCATCCATTTGATTTACCAATAAAAAATAGTAGCACAGCCGCTAGAATAATAAGTAATAATACAATGCCCCAAATTATTTGGGATTTATTCAACTTCATGCCGCAAATTATATCATATTATTATTCTTAAAGAAACTGCCGGCGTTTTAAAATTCATTACGCCGGCAGTTTAAAATTAAGCGTTTATAGGCAGAAGGTATAAAGCGTTTTCCCGAATATAACTCATTACCGTATTAAATATCAGCTGATGGCCCTCGCGATTGGGATGAATACCATCCGAACAAATATAGTTTGAAAATTCACGGCCTTTCAGAAAAGCACGCCTTATATCAATACATGCGATATTTCGAATGCGGGAAACATATTCAATGCAGTTGGAATAGCGTTCCTGCCACCAATAAATGCGCCAGACATCCTTCAGCCATTTCAAAACGTTGATTCCTTTTTCACTATCACATTTTGTAAACCAATTAAAATAACTATCTGCATAAATTGGCGGCAGCGTTGTCAGCACAACCTTTTTTCCGTTTTTTTGAACATAATCAACCATAGCATTAATACTGTTTTCAAAAACGTCTAGCGGTGTATTAGGTATATGATCCTTCATAGGATTACTGGCTATATCATCCCAGCGAAAATCACAATCATTTCCGCCAAACTCAATGACAATGATATCCGGATCATATTTCTCCATTTTGGATTCAAGCTGCTTCTGACCCTGTACAATGGTTGATCCAAATTTTGAGGCGTTGATCATTTGAGCATTTACAGACTCAGAGATCAATGAGAAAAAACAATCCTTGAGGAGTACATATTTCTTTTTTTCCTCGTCGAGAACTACACCCTTGGAAAGTGAATCTCCGACTACAAGTATTTTTTTATCCATGATGTCTCCTTTCAAAATGTCAAGATTCGGCTACAGAATTTTTTAGTACATTGACGGCAATATAGGAACTAATTTGATTTTCATGAATATCATCTTTGCTCATAGCGCGTCTCAGTATTATGCTGTCCAATGAAACAAATATTGCATCCGTTATTGTTCGGTAGTATTCACAGCCAATTTTTAAAAGGCCTGCCTCCACCATTGTACGCCACTTAGATATACTGGTATTTAAGAGTTTTTGAATTACCTCATTACCAAGTATGGCATCTGAGAGCAGACATATATGAAGACGGCACTTATCTTCTGTATTAAAAACGAGAGAAAAAAATTGCTGAAGCGCATCTGAAAGAGACATTCCTGGATTTACTTTTTCAATCCAGATAAATAGGTTATCCGTCACTTCAGATAGATGAAACTCCGTTACTTCATAAATAAGATAATCCTTCGAAGGATAGTAGTATGATACTGTACCCTTTGAAAGTTTAACCGTTTTGGCAATATCAGAAATACTCGTTGCATGAACACCCTGATGGCAAAATAATTCTGATGCTGTACGGAGTATAATCAAACGGTTATTTTCAAATTGTGTTGACAGTTTTTTTGACATTGGTCATACCTGAATATATAATATCGGACAAATGTCCGACTCAATATTAGCATAGCCAATAGTAAGGCGCAATAGACACATTATGAACAATCTGTAATAAGTACATTTTATATTGTGTCTTTTAAAAGATGTATGTTTGTTTTATAATGGAATGAATAAACTCGGAGGGACGATTTGAATGTCCAAGATAATTGCCATTGCTAATCAGAAAGGCGGCGTTGGAAAAACAACGACTGCCATCAATCTTAGCGCCTGTATCGCGGAGCGTGGATACAAAGTACTGCTTATTGATATTGATCCACAGGGAAATTCAACAAGTGGTTTAGGTATTGAAAAATCGCAACTAAACCATTCAGTATATGACATACTGATAAATGGAATCAACGCGAGACAAACAATTTCTCAGACAATGATCGATACACTTGATATTATTCCGGCTAATATTGATCTTGTTGGGGCTGAGGTAGAACTCGTTCCCCGGATGGCCAGAGAGCAAATACTGAAAGCAGCCCTCAATGAAATACGTAACGATTACGATTTTATTTTCATGGATTGTCCACCGTCTCTTGGACTCATTACAGTTAATGCGCTAACAGCAGCGGATAAAATATTGGTTCCGATTCAATGCGAATATTATGCTCTTGAAGGTTTATCCCAGCTAATCAATACCGTTAAGCTTGTAAAGACAAACCTTAATCCAAAGCTAGAAGTTGAAGGAGTTGTGCTTACAATGTTCGACAGTCGGACTAATCTTTCCGCTCAAGTTGTCGAAGAAGTTAAAAAGTACTTTAAAAACAAAGTATATAAAACTGTAATTCCCAGAAACGTCAGGTTGGGTGAAGCGCCAAGCTTTGGTCTTCCAATTATACGTTATGATTCATCATGCCTGGGAACACAATGTTATAATGAATTAGCAAATGAGGTCATTAACTGCAATGGGGGAAATATAAAATGAAACAACAGAGATTAGGTAAAGGATTAGGAGCGCTTATTGGAGAAGAAACATCGCAGAATACCGAAAAGGCAGTCTCTGGTGTGCAGGATATTGATGTTAATGAAATTGACCCCAATATTGATCAGCCTCGAAAAAAATTTGACAATGATACGTTAGAAGGGTTAGCTCAGTCAATTAAGACACACGGAATCGTACAGCCTATCATTGTACGTCGTATAAAAGACCGCTATTCAATAATCGCTGGTGAGCGCCGTTATAGAGCGGCAAGAATGGCTGGTTTAAAGTCTGTTCCTGTTGTAATTAAAGAATATTCTGATGCGGAGTTAATGGAAGTATCATTAGTAGAAAACCTTCAGAGAGAAGACCTTAATCCAATCGAAGAAGCTTTAGCTATGAAAATGCTTATGACTGAACACAAGCTGACACAAGAGGAAATGTCGGCAAGGCTTGGTAAATCAAGAAGCGCTATTGCCAATACATTAAGATTATTAAATTTGCCTGAAGATATAAAAGCTTACGTTGAACAAGGCACTGTTTCGAGCGGCCATGCTCGTTGCCTTGTTACGTTGAAAAGTGACGAGCAGAAAATAAAAATTGCGAATAAAATAGTTGAAGAGGACCTTTCAGTACGAGCCGTTGAGGAACTCATTAAAAAGCTGCAGGTTGTTCCAAAACAAAAAGGAAATAAGAAAATGTTACCGGAGATAGAATCAGCTGAAAAAGCGATAGCTTCAGCATTGGGAACTAAAGCAAAAATTGTTGGTGATTTAAATAAAGGAAAAATAGTTTTGTCATATTACAATGCGGAACAACTAGAAGGTATATATGATTTTTTAATATCAAGCAAGTAAGAATGTTTCACGTGAAACAAAGAAAATAGCATTGCTATAGTATGTTGGAATGTTTCACGTGAAACACACTAAACAGTACCACTGATAAGATGCAATAAAAAGTTATTATTATAGAAGAACATACCTATTGATGAACTAGTAAAATAGTCAATGACTTTATCTACAGGGATGAACAACATAATTGCTGGCACTGCGATCACGATCAGAAAACATACAAGGATCCCCCTGAGACCACCAAATAATGCGCCTGACAAACGATCATATTGTCGAAGTTCTGGAAATTGCACGGTATAATCAACAGCGTTGAGAATAAAAATATATACAATACGTGCAATCAGATAAATGATCGCAAAAGACAGAATATTCAATACGACGCAGACAATCGTCATGTTAAAATATTCGCCGATTGTCTTCATACCGCTGCTTACAAAAGCTTTCGCCTCTACGTTTTGCCGAATGAGAGTGGAAAAAGGCTCAGTGGCAGAAGAGGTTGATATGATAGTGTTGATCTGAGAAGAAGTCATTTGATCAACAAGAAGACGAGAATTTTCAAAATTGACTATTTTCTCGGCGCCCTCAGTATAGTACAAGAGAAAATTGAATATGGTGCGATTAGCTCTAAATGCGGCTGATACAATAGGGGATAGAAGATACGCAGTGATAATCGATAAAAAGTAAGAGCCAAGGTTTAATGCCGAATGAAGAAAACCTCGGTGGATACCCTCTAGAATCGTAATGATGATAATCAATAAAAAGAATATATTAACCAAATTCATCGCAAAATTTTCACTCCCTTTATGGCAGAGTCATCATATATATAGATGTACCCTTTGTGATAAACACATGATCTGCCATCGCTCGTTGCGCGCTATCGATTTTAAAATCAAGATCGTATGTGCGCAAAAATTTTCCTTCACCAGTATAAACGAAAAAGCTATCGTTTGCAAAACAATAAATTTTCTCATCATTATCAATAATACGAAATACATTTGGCGGAAGGTTAATTTTGGTTTCATCTCCAGAAGTACGTATAATTCTTGCAATATCAATATTGCCTTGCTCACTCGGAATATAAACAAATTTAGGGTCGCTGGCTGCGTTAATGTCATCTTCCATCCAGCCATAAGTTAGAATATCGCGACTGTTTCCAGTATTAGCTGCCGGATAGATTGTCAGCCGATTCGTACCCATCGCATAAATATCTTTTCCAATAATTCTGACGCCAGAGACGAGTTGATCTTTCAATTCCTTGATTCCTGTCATGGCCTGAGTTTCCGGCCTGTAAGTCGATATACGTGATATCGGAACAGAACCTGTAACGTCTAGTTCTAAAAGATAAAGCTGATCGCTTTGGGAATCAAATCCGTAATCTAAAATATATTTGTCCGTAACATCAATTTGATATAAGCTGTTGCCGCTCAGATCAAATATCAGTATGTAAGCTGGCTGCTTATCTTCAAGTATCTGCTTGACATAGACCGCCACCTTGTTTGAGCCAACACGTGCAGATTGTACGGATCCGTCGATACGCGTTGTAAATAACTGTGCGCCGTTTTCATCAATGCACTGTATTGCGTCTTCACTGGTTGCAGCAATGACATTATCATTAGCAATGATTTTCAAACCGCTTTTATAAAGCTTGCATTGCCAAACCGTTTTAAGATGAGTGTCCACGCAGTTAAGAATTGATTGATCCATATAAACGATGTTGGAACCCACGCAGGAATACTGAGAGTCAGTAGAAAAGGGCATCTCAACAACGCTTTTCTTGCCTGTCGTATTTGAGAATATTACGGTAGAAAGCCATAATATTAATCCAATCAACAATACAGTAAAAGCAATGATGACACTGATTAAAAATACGATCGCCTTTTTGGACATTTTCTTTTTAGGTTTACTCTGATAATTCACATGTCCACCTCTTTTGTCTGATAGCGGTATTATATCATATCATGATTGAATATGTTGAATATAAAAAGAAGGTTTGAATAATATAAAAAGAAACATATATTATAAATCATAATAGAGAAAAGGTAACAGATATCAATATCACATTAAGGACAGAACACCCTAAGTGAGCGAGGAATAACCGCGATACGAATGGGGGTCTGGCCATTAACCTCGCCATCAAGATTAAAACGCAACGGTTTATCAGAATCAATGAATATTTCGTTGCAGATAAAACTCTCACAGCCTGGAATACGTTCAGGATGGCCCTTTTTCATTTTAGGCAGTTCAAATAAGATTCTCCAGTTGGGAAAATAGTTGAGAAGAACGATATTGAAAAGCCCATCGGTGGCATCTGATTCAGGGGCTACATTCAGGCCGCCGGCGTAACATTTTCCATTAGCAATAGCGATAAGAAGGATGGAACGTTGAAATGTCTTTCCGTTGATCGTTACTTCGATATTGGCGCTTCTGAAACCGAACACAGACAGAAAAATGCCAAGAAAATAAGCAAACCCCCCAGTAAATCCTCGTCGAACTTTTTCAGTGTTTTTAATAACTTCAACATCGAATCCTGTACCGGCAACATTAAGAAAAAAGCAATTATCGCCCAAGACACCAATATCAACCTGACGCTTATGTCCGGCCAATATAATTTCTAACGCTTCGGCCGGTTCGCGCGGAACCCCGACGGCCTGCCTGAAATCATTACCTGTTCCTGCCGGAATGATTCCCAGCGTTTCATCCGAACCATGGATAACACTTGCAATTTCACGCAAAGTACCATCTCCGCCTATGGAAATAATACCATCGTAGCCCTTACCTATTGCGTTACGTGCTAGTTCTATGGCATGTTCTTTGTACTGCGTTTCAAAAACTGTGAAAGGGATATGTCGCTCTTCCAAAACCTGAAGAACAGTCTTCATGGCTTTTGAGGAACGACCGGCGCCGGCAGTTGGATTAAAGATGATACAGTACATAATTGCCTCCAATGAGTCGATATTGTTATTCTACAAAAGAAAAAAGCTGATGTACAGAACAAAGTGACTGAAATTGACCAAAATTACCCAAACAATAATTAATTAAACTTAATTTGATTCCAGAAGAATTAATATTGGTAAATAAGTCGAGAGGTATTAAAATAATAATGTCAGTATTAATAGATTGAAGTTGGATGCATTAATGTTGGATGTATTAATTTAGAAAAGGCCGTTTTAGCTGCTGAAAGTAAAAGTATTGCAGCAGTATGAAAAATTCACAGTCAGGTCATATATCAATGTTGATTATGGTTGACGTTGCGCTGAATATCTGTTAGTATATCGTAGGACTTTGAAGCGGTGGCAATAGCCCCCGCTTTTTAAATCTAAAGATGGGCGGGAAATGAAACATGCCAGGCATATCTGTTTTTGGAGCACAGTGGGGAGACGAGGGAAAAGGCCGTTTCGTCGATTTTTTAGCCAGCGAAGCGGATGTTGTGGTGCGCTATCAGGGCGGTAATAATGCGGGCCATACCATAATTGTTGATGGCACGACATATACGCTTCATCTTTTGCCGGCCGGCCTGCTGTATGACGGC
>Ga0183096_1001623_pt1 | contig 18369 bp, 14 predicted proteins | sample Biomet5_FD_127791 | JGI IMG/M metagenome (GOLD analysis project Ga0183096, IMG submission 127791) | Microbial communities from bioreactor (seeded with sewage sludge) at LBNL, California, USA - Biofuel metagenome 5 (version 2) (version 3) | ecosystem: Engineered > Bioreactor > Anaerobic >... | reverse complement strand
TCGCCTGCCGCATGGTATTCGCAACCGATACAGTCACCGTCGCACTTCCAGATGAAGCGGTACGGACACATGCATCTGTGGTGGTTTTGTTCCTTGTTGCGGATGCGGGATGCCTCTCTATAGAAGCAATCGTGCTGTTCTTTAGTGACCGGAACCTTCTCGCCGGTGCTACGGATGTAGATGAAATAGGTCTTCTGCTTGTCTTTGCTTTGCATAATGTTTCCTCCATTAATTTGCCGCCGAGGGTGGGCGGTGGAGGAAACAAAAAGAGGGCCTGCATCCGATGGACACAGACCCCGTTTCGCCAAAAATGAGCGCACGAAACTAAGGTGGTGGCACATCGTAGCTCCGGGAACGGTCTTTATCACCGTTCCGGGAACCTCTATGTAACCTCCACCGCTTCATGGCCACTCAGCAGTGTGATATATTTTCAGAGCCGTATAATCCGCGGCTCTTACGGTCCATTTTTAATCTTAAGTACTAGATAAGCCCTTACCCACTGTTTGTTATTGCGTATGTAGATTTCTTGTTCGATGGCTTCTTGGGACTTTTTTCTAAAACATTTGATGAATCTCTTGTTATTTCGCCCTCGATACTGTACAATAAGTAGGAATAGCTATGAATTACTCGTAACTACTGATGTGGGAGAGTGAATTTGTAAGTTGTTTTACCTTACATAGTAATTTTACTGCTAAAGATTTCCGTTTTCCCTGACGTCAAAATGGACATGGTTCGGACAGACACGGACATTATTCGGACAAGCACGGACAACGAAACTTTTTTATGGAGTGAGGATGAAAAAGTGGATTACAGTGAGTTTTTGCAAAGGTTTTACCTGCCCGATCGTGGCGGTGCACTTGTAGGAAATAAATCTAAATCTAAAGTTGTTGAATTCTTCTTTGTTAACGCCATGGAAGAAGAGACTCAAGAAATTCTTCCGACCTCGGATAGTACATATGAAAAATGGCTGACCGGAACAAGGAACCCCCAAAGCACCATTTGGGCGGCTTTAGCAAATAATTTTGATTCTAATAAACTTCAAAAAGCGCTCATTAACACTCTGAATGAGACTACTTTGAGATCGGTAATGCAGAGCTTTTGCGTCGCATTGGAACAAGATGATGTTCCTGATAGGCTCAACTTCTCAAAAGCTATAGTTGCTCAATTCAAAGCTTTTGCATCGGGCGGAGGGGTTGCCGAAAATATCATTCCTGAAGAATACAAAAAGCCCCCCGAACTTAGAGGCTTTGGTGCCTACATTCGGGAAGCTACAAAAAAATATAGATATATGAAGTTTCCGACTGAGGATGAACACTTACTGAAGGATTATTTTGTTCCCAGTAGTATAGGAACATCATCAGTTTCATTGCCAAACAAAAACAGAGGCAATTGTATTGCTGATGCAACTCTTCAAAAGCTCCGGACATATGACCGTCGCGGAGAAACAAAATGCGTCATTTTAATTGGAGCGTGCGGCTACGGGAAAACCTTAATGCTTCAGCATTTGTTCCTCGAGTCAGCTAATCAAATTGCAAACACAGGTCTTCTCCCTGTATTTGCTGAACTCAGAACTTTTTCGGAAGACGATCTAGATTTGTTCTCGTTTATTGCAAATACAGTGCAAGAACTGGACAAGTCATTTACAGTGGAAAAACTGTCAGACCTTTTGGAAAGAGGTCAAGTTCAAATTCTTCTTGATGGCTTAGATGAAATGGACCCAAACGAAACCAGTCATTTTCAAAGGAAGCTCTCTGAGTTCTGCCATCACTATCCAAACAATCAAGTGGTTATATCGTCCCGCCAGTGTACCGCCATCAGCGGTATTAGGAACTTTAACAAGCTCTATCTGCACCCTCTCGACGAAGTACAAATCCACCTGTTGGTCGATAAGTTACTTCACGAAATTGACGATAAAAAAGAAAGAAGCATAGCCAAAGATACAATTTTATCGTTTCTAAATACGAGAACAGGATATGTTAAATTCGATGGATTCGTTGCAACAAACCCCATGCTCCTTACCATTATTGTCAGAAATTATAAAATGCTCAAAAAGCTCGATGGCGATAAACTGGGATTCTACGAATTAATGTACGATATACTTATTCGCGGCCACGATGAAGATAAAGAATCATATGGGCGGTTCTTTATCAGTGTCAGCGATGAGGACGAATTCACGCAGGTCTTTAGAGAATTCTGCGCCAAAGCATATTTGGATGGAGTTTTTGAGTTCGATCGTTTGTCATTTGAGAAGTATTATAAGTTGATCGAAAGTAAGCAATCTCTGCAAAACAGAGCAAAATTCACGATGCGTGCATTTCAGCAGGATGTTTGTGCAACAGCCTGTATGATGTACGAACAAGAATCGGATATTTACTACATTGATCCGGGCTTCCAAGATTATTTTTTCGCTCGTTATTTTTACTTAGAAGATCCTACTCAATGTAAAAAAATAGCGCGGGGGCTGTGGAGCCGGCAGCCAGACTCTTTCCGCAATCTTGATGCCTTGCAAATGCTATATAGGATTTCTGAGGAAAAAGTTGATATCTGCATTCTATACCCTTATTTAGACGGCATATTTAAGGGTAAATCAGATGACGAGGCATTTCTTCGTTTCTTGTCCTATAGCTTTGGAGACATCACATACACGCTTTGGAACAAGCCTTTGATTGATAAAATCATGCAAGAAGGACCGGTTGCAGTGGAAAAATTTGATTTTGGTAATGATGCAAACCACACCAAAAACATTATTATTGAGCTTATATGTGATGTTTTAGATCTTCCAAATAATTTTGTGATCGGCTCAATGGAAGATTCTATTCAGTCAAGCGATAATGCGGTAGCATTCTACACCGGCGCATATGCGGATATTCTTTTTCAAGGTGATCCTGACCAAATATCACACAAATGGATACGGGCAGAGAAGCACGAAATTAGTGAGCCGGAATCAGGGCCTGCTACTATTCGCACGAAAAATGGAGAACCGATCTGTTTCGGCTATGCCTATATTGTTGAGCCGCAATCTCTTATAGAGCAACCCGAATTAAAAACAAATTTCATTGAGCTTTGCAAAGCGGCACATCTCGACGCGATGTTTACAAAAGTTAGAAAATATTACGAAAGCATAGTTAGAAAGCAGAGGGCAAATGAATACAGCTAACACCAGAGTTATTTTAAACGGAGGTGCAATAATGGGTAAATCCGAACATTGGGTAGGTCTCGAGGATATTGCGGGCCATCTCGGCATTAGCAAGGATACAGTTAGAGGCTGGATTAAGAAAGGCACTATCCCATATCATAAAATTGGTAGACAATATAAATTTCGGGTCTCCGAGGTAGATGCCTGGGTTGAGAGCGGCGCAAGCGCTGATGCAGATAAGCAAAATATAATGGAGGGTACAGATCATGAATGATATGAAAAAAGAGCAAGAGCGCGAGGAGTTACACCGCGCAATTTGGGCAATCGCAGATGATCTGCGCGGCGCTGTAGACGGATGGGATTTTAAGAATTATGTGCTTGGGACTATGTTCTACCGATATATTTCGGAAAATCTGACCGCATATATCAACGAGGGCGAGATCGAGGCAGGAAACACCGCCTTTGATTATGCAAAACTTTCAGATAAAGAAGCTGAGGAAGCACGTGCTGACTTGGTGCAGGAAAAAGGGTTCTTCATATTGCCCAGTGAACTTTTTTGCAATGTCAGAGCTAAAGCGATGCTTGATGACAATCTAAACGAAACACTAGAGCGTGTATTTAATAACATTGAAGAATCTGCAAAGGGCAGAGCATCTGAAAATAGTTTTGCTGGTCTTTTTGATGACTTCGATGTCAATAGCAACAAGCTCGGCAGCACTGTTGCAAAGAGAAATGAAAGACTTGCAAAGCTTCTCGATGGTATCTCAGCGATGAATCTTGGTTCTGTGAAGGACCATGATATTGATGCTTTTGGAGATGCTTATGAATACTTAATGACCATGTATGCATCCAATGCAGGAAAATCTGGCGGCGAATTTTTTACCCCTGCGGATGTTTCCGAACTGCTCACACGCCTCGGCACGGTTGGCAAGAAAAGCATCAATAAGGTGTATGATCCGGCTTGCGGCTCCGGCTCTTTGCTATTGAAGGCTGTAAAAATTCTCGGAAAGGATGCCGTTACCACCGGATTCTATGGTCAAGAGATCAATATTACTACTTATAACCTTTGCCGGATCAATATGTTCCTGCACGATATTGGATTTGATAAGTTTGATGTAGAGTGCGAGGATACGCTGACCAACCCGCAGCACTGGGATGACGAGCCATTTGAATTGATTGTTTCCAATCCTCCCTACTCCATCAAGTGGGCCGGTGACGAGAACCCTCTGCTTATCAATGATCCCCGCTTTTCTCCTGCCGGAGTTCTGGCACCCAAGAGCAAAGCAGACCTCGCTTTTATTATGCACTCGCTTTCTTGGCTTGCATCGAACGGCACAGCTGCCATTGTTTGTTTTCCTGGTATTATGTATCGTGGTGGTGCAGAACAAAAAATCCGTCAATATTTAATTGATAACAATTATGTTGACTGCGTCATTCAATTGCCAAGCAACCTGTTTTTTGGTACAAGTATTGCCACCTGCATTATGGTTATGAAGAAAAACAAGAACGATAACAAAACCCTGTTTATTGATGCAAGTAACGAATGTATTAAGGTTACCAACAACAATAAATTAACTCCTGATAATATTGAACGTATTGTAACCACATTTGCAAACCGTGAAGAAATCAAGCATTTTTCACACCTTGCTACCTATGACGAAGTAGCCGAGAACGACTACAATCTTTCAGTTTCTACCTATGTGGAAGCAGCGGACATCCGTGAAAAGGTGGATATTGTAAAGTTGAATGCCGAGATTGAAAGAATTGTGGCACGAGAGGACGATCTGCGTGCAGCCATTCGTAACACCATTGAAGAAATTGAGGTGAGCGAATGAGTAAGTTAGATGAATTGATTGCTGAATTATGTCCGAATGGGGTAGAGTATAAACGTGTGAAAGATATAGCTATTGTTTCAATTGGTGAGTTTGTACATAAAAACCTTCAAAATCCTAATAGCTTATATCCAGTTTATAACGGGGGCACAAGTAATACAGGCTTTTATGATAAATATAATCGAACAGCAAATAAAATTATCATTTCTGCAAGAGGTGCAAACGCAGGGTTTGTAAACAGAGTTTTTACAAATTACTGGTCAGGAAATAGTTGCTATACCATTGATGTAGAGAATGATAATATGAATTGGAATTTTACGTATTATTGGCTTAAATCGAAGGAGCGAAATCTATTAGATGGTCAACAAAAAGCGGGTATTCCCGCTGTGTCAAAAAGACAAGTAGAAGACTTTTTTATTCCCGTTCCCCCTCTGCCTGTACAGGGTGAAATTGTCCGTATACTGGACAACTTTACGGAACTTACAGCGGAACTTACAGCGGAACTTACAGCGGAACTTATAGCGAGAAAGAAACAGTACGAGTATTATAGAGATAGCCTATTGACCTTTGGCGATAACGTTGAGTGGAAAACACTAGGAGAATGCATTTTAAAAGCTGATAATATGAGATGGGGAGAAAATAAAGAAGAAAACTTTCAATACATTGATTTATCCTCTGTTAATAGAGATGACAATAAAATATATGAGACACAAATAATACATTCTGAGAATGCTCCAAGTAGAGCAAAGCAAATTGTAGTAAAGAATGATGTGATTTTTGGATCAACAAGACCGATGTTAAAAAGATATTGTTTAGTGCCAGAGGAGTATGATAATCAAATTTGTAGTACGGGATTTTGTGTATTAAGGGCAAATTTAAATTTGATTCTACCTAAGTGGGTTTTCTACAATATATCAACTACTGCTTTCTATACTTATGTTGAAAAGAATCAAAAAGGAGCAAGTTACCCTGCTATTAGCGACAAAGAAGTTAAGGCATACAAAATCCCTCTTCCACCCATCGACGAGCAACAACGCATTATTGATATTCTTGACCGTTTTGGCACTCTTTGCAACGAGATTACAACAGGTCTCTCTGTTGAAATCGAAGCAAGACAGAAACAATATGAGTACTATCGTGACAAGTTACTAACATTCGAGGAAATATCCTAAGGAGGTGAAGATTATGCCATATTTTAACATCGTAGCCGCCACATCAGAAAATACTGTTGTTACAGAATATACACCGGAAAAGGCACGCTCTGATAGTTACCAGAGTGAAGATGCATTAGAAAACGAGTTTGTTCGCCTTCTTTGTGAGCAAGGCTATGAATATCTGCAAATCCATACAGAGGCGGACTTGATTGCAAACCTCCGCAAAAAGTTGGAAGAGCTGAATAAGTACCAATTTTCCGATACCGAATGGGAGCGGTTCTTCTCCGACTGCATTGCTAATAAAAACGACGATATTGTAGATAAAGCTCGAAAGATCCAAGAGGATTACGTTCAGGTCCTGAAACGAGATGATGCTCTCTCAAAAAACATCATGTTGATTGATAAGAAAAATGTACATAATAATAGACTCCAAGTCATCAATCAATATGTCATTGGCAAGGAAGAGGGCGCAAAATATGACAACCGATATGATGTGACCATTCTTGTTAACGGACTCCCATTAGTACATATCGAGCTGAAACGTAGAGGCGTTGCCATTCGTGAAGCATTTAATCAAATAAATCGCTACCAGCGTGATTCGTTCTGGGCAGGATGCGGTCTATTTGAGTATGTGCAAATCTTTGTCATCTCTAACGGAACGAACACCAAGTATTACTCTAACAGTACTCGCTTTAACGCAATTAAGGATGCCAATTCCGGCAAAGCAAAAAAAGGTAAAACCAGCAATAGCTTTGAGTTTACCTCTTTTTGGGCTGATGCAAATAATAGCGTCATTCCCGATTTAATTGACTTTACAAAGACTTTTTTTGCAAAGCACGCCATCTTAAATATCCTAACGAAATATTGCGTTTTCACCGCAGAAAATATGTTGATGGTTATGCGTCCATATCAGATAACGGCTACGGAGCGGATTCTCAATCGCATTGAAATTGCACATAATGATAAGAAGTATGTGTACATTGCCGGTGGTGGTTATATTTGGCATACTACTGGCTCTGGCAAGACATTGACTTCCTTCAAGACGGCAAGACTAGCTTCACGGCTTCCTTTTATTGACAAGGTACTTTTTGTGGTTGACCGCAAAGACCTTGACTATCAAACCATGAAGGAATATGACCTTTTTGAAAAAGGTGCTGCCAACAGTAACACATCGACAGCCATTCTTGCTAAACAGCTGGGAGATAAGAAGTCAAATATCATTATCACAACCATTCAAAAGCTGTCTCATTTCATCAAAAAGAATAAGGAGCACTCGGTATATAATAAACAGGTAGTTCTTATCTTCGATGAGTGCCATCGCAGTCAGTTTGGAGACATGCATGCTGCAATAGTAAAAAGCTTTAAGAGATATTATATGTTTGGGTTCACTGGAACGCCAATCTTCCCCATTAATTCAGGTTCAATTAGGAATGGTCAGTTCTTGACCACCGAGCAGACCTTTGGCGATCAGTTGCATACCTACACTGTTGTGGATGCAATCAATGATAAAAATGTGTTGCCGTTCCGAGTGGACTACATCAAAACCATGGATACCGATCGTGATATTGATGATGAGCAAGTGTGGGATATTGACCGAGAGAAAGCATTTATGGCACCACAGCGCATATCTCTTGTCACTAAATATATTTTGGATCACTTTGATAAAAAGACTTACCGTGGAGACAAATCCTACATATTTAGTCAGCTGACAAACATTTCTGATGTTGCGTCTGCCGAGAGAGGTGCTGTCGAAGAAATAAAGCAAAAGCAACGTATTAGCGGATTTAATTCCATCTTTGCGGTTGCTTCCGTTCCTATGGCGAAGCTGTACTATGATGAGTTTCGCAAACAGATGAGCGCAGACCCAACCAAGCAGCTGAAGATTGCTGTTATCTACAGTTATGCCGCAAACGAAGAAGAAACCGATGGCATCCTTGAGGAGGAGAATCCGGAGGACACATCTGCTCTGGATAAGAATTCTCGCGATTTTCTAGAAGAAGCAATTATTGACTATAACAGGATGTTCAATACGAATTATGACACCACCTCGGACAAATTCCAGAATTATTATAAGGATGTATCTCTTCGCATGAAGAATAAGGAACTCGACCTTCTCATTGTAGTCAATATGTTCCTAACTGGTTTTGATGCAACAACCTTGAATACACTCTGGGTGGATAAGAACCTCAAAATGCATGGATTGATACAAGCCTTCAGCCGCACAAATCGCATTCTAAACAGCATTAAAACATTCGGTAACATTGTATGCTTCCGTAGCTTGCAAAAGCGCGTTGATGCTGCTATCTCTTTGTTTGGAGATAAAAATGCTGGCGGCATTGTCCTTTTGCGGAGCTTTAAAGACTACTACGAGGGATATATAACTGACGAAAAGCATATGCAAGGATATGTTGATATGATAGAGGATCTCACCACTAAGTTCCCAATTTCTGAGTCTCAGATTATCGGTGAGCTAAACCAGAAAGATTTTATCTCTTTATTCGGTGCTATTTTGCGTATGCGAAATCTACTATCTTCCTTTGATGAATTTGCCGGGAAAGAGATTATTACGGAGCGAGACCTGCAGGATTATCTTGGTAGATATCAGGATTTGAGAGACGAGTGGAAACGAAAGCGTGAAAACGGAGAAAGAATCGATATTATTGACGATATCGTGTTTGAAGTTGAACTTATTAAGCAAATTGAAATTAACATCGACTATATCCTGATGCTGGTGAAAAAGTATCATGATACCCATGGTGAGGACAAAGAAGTCCTGATTACCATTAAGAAGGCTATAGATGCAAGTCCAGAGCTTCGCAGTAAAAAACAACTAATAGAGACATTTATCGCCGGAATTAATGATGTGGACGATGTTTTGAACGAATGGAATGGTTTTGTTGTCCAACAACGAGAGAATGATCTTGTTGCACTCATTCATGAAGAGAAGCTAAAGCCGGAGGAAACGCGCATTTTCTTAGAGAACTCTTTCCGTGAAGGTGAAATAAAGACTGTCGGTACTGATATTGATAAAATCATGCCTCCGGTGAGTCGCTTTGGTGGTGGTAATCGGACAAAGAAAAAGCAAACAGTAATCGATAAGCTAAAATCCTTTTTTGAGAAATATTTCGGAGTAGGTGAATCCGCTAAATTTACTAACTAATGCAACATCGGATTAATGATTATGAAGGAGGGATGACACGATGGGCAATTCATACCAATGGGTAGACTTTTATGAGGTACTTGCAGATAAACTCCTTGAGTATAGTGATAAGCGAGGAGAACTCTTCAATGTAATGAAGAATGTTGCATCAGAGCAACCATTAATGAAGTATCTTCATTTTGAACGAGAAGATTGGTGGGAACCTAGAAAGTATCAAATTGATCCTTTTTCTGTCATGGGAGTGATGAATCGAGGTACGACTGATGTTAACCGAACGGTATTAGCTAAGATTCTTGCAAAAACGTTTGACGTTAAGGTTCCAGCACCAACTGAGTTTAAGGGAATACCTATTCTTGATAATAGAAAGTCTTTTTTTGCCGGAGTTGATGAAATATGGGATTTATTTATCCACGCGATGAAATCTGCTGAAACTAATCAGTTTTCACCAGAATTTAAAGTCGCTTTTGAAAAAGCCATTGCTGTTAGTGGTAATGGTCTAGCTTATATCACAACAGGTCTATTTTGGATTAGACCTAATCTTTTTATGCCTCTTGATAAAAATTCGAGATCTTATGTTGCATCACAATATGGTGTGACAGTGCCCGGATTCGTTTGTAGTGGAGATGAATACGTAAAGTTCCTATCTGATTTGAGAAGAGAGATTGATTTGCAATCTCCTGGGGTTTCTTTTCAAGTAGTATCACATACTGCTTGGGATGAACGAAGCACTAATCCTCAACCCGATCCTGGTCCGGAACCGCCTGATAAACAAAGTACAGACCACGGAAAAACGATCCATAACAACGCAGCTAAAAATTTAATTCTATATGGAACGCCTGGAACTGGGAAAACGTATAGTTCTATTCAACACGCTGTTTCCATCGTAGAAGAGAAATTAATTTCTGAGATTAGAAATGAGGACTATACTGCGGTGTTTAGCCGTTACTTAAAATACAAAGATGACGGATTAATTGCCTTTACCACATTTCATCAATCTTTTAGCTACGAAGAATTCATTGAAGGGATACGTCCAGTAGTTTTTTCAGAGGAAAACACTGAATCAACTCCGGAGATCGAATATGAAGTACATGATGGAGTTTTTAAAGCTTTTTGTGATAAGGCAGGTACACCCATTGGAAGTGGGAAAAACGTAGACTTAGGAATTGGTAAGAGTCCAACTGTATGGAAGGTTTCATTAGAGGGCACTGGTGATAATCCTACTCGAACGGAGTGCTTAGCGAACGGTCACATTCGTATTGGTTGGGATAACTATGGTGAATCTATTACAGATGCGACTGATTATAGTAAAGACGGTGGCAGTACTGTTCTAAACGCCTTTTATAATAGGATGCAAATTGGTGATATTATAATGTCTTGTTATTCGAGTAAGACTATAGATGCTATTGGTGTGGTTACGGGTGAACCGGAATGGCACGATGAGTATCAACATTACAAAAGGCTACGAGAGGTTAAGTGGCTTGTTAAGGATATCAATGAAGATATTGTTGATCTTAATGCAGGGAAGACCATGACGCTTTCAACAGTTTACAAGTTATCAGTAACAGTTTCTGATGCATTGCAAATACTCAGAAGGTTAAAACCAACACTGTTCAACCAGAATGTAAAGATCCCGAATCGCGTTTTTATAATCGATGAGATTAATCGAGGAAATATTTCGAAGATATTCGGAGAGTTGATAACTCTTATTGAGCCATCAAAACGGATAAATGCAAAAGAGCAGCTCCGGGCCATATTGCCCTATTCTGGTCAAAGCTTTGGAGTACCAGACAATGTCTACATAATAGGGACAATGAACAGTGCAGATCGTTCTATCGCGATGATTGACACTGCGTTGCGAAGACGCTTCAGTTTCATAGAGATGCAGCCAGATTCTACTATACTAAAAGATGTTCTTGTTGATGGAATAGATATTGCATCAATGCTCGATACCTTAAACAAAAGAATTACAGTACTTCTTGATAGGGAGCACACAATTGGGCATTCTTATCTGCTTCCTTTAAAAAATGAACCGACGATAGAAATTCTTGCAGAAATTTTTGAGAATAAAATAGTGCCCCTATTACAAGAATACTTCTATGATGATTACGAAAAAATTCAGCTTGTGCTAGGCGATAATCAAAAGCCAGATGACAGTACCCGATTCATCATAAAGAAGACTGATGCTTTGAAGTTGTTCGGAGATGCAGATGTTAATTTCCCTGATTACTATGAAATTAATAGTGAGGCTTTTATGAGGATAGATGCTTATGCGTTCTTGTAATAAGATCTTTACAATAACTGAGTACAGTGGTTTTACACGTGAGATAAAAGTCCAGGGTTATCAGAGGCTTCCAGAAAAAACATTCGATGCACTTGAAGCTTTTATTCTTGCTAATACTAATGATAGTGCAACAGAGGCTGTAGAACTATTATCATTATCTGTTCGCAGAAATATAGGTAAGGTCATAACCGCACGTAATTATGTTGGACTAATAACAATGTCTGACGGAACGGTCATCGAAATACTTCCTAAAATAGCTGATGGAGAGATTACAGTAAGCGAGACAAAACAAATCTTTCTTGAGATGTTAAAGACCTTAAATGATGTGAATTTTAAAGATTTCAATGTTTCAGGTCTGCACACGGAACGTTTGAGCCTACTAGAAATATTTATAAAGATGTTTCTTGATGAGGTTACGATACTCACTAAGCAAGGTCTGAAAGCAGCATATACTCCAATTGAGTCAAATGAGAAGTTTTATAAAGGGAAACTACTAGTGTAGTGGCTCGTTGAGAATTAATTTAATTCTCAACGGATACAAATTTAGGATATAAGGAAGCCAATTTCACCCTTGCATCCGATGTTTTGAACTGCCAGTTTACTTTTCCAATATCCTGTGTTCTTGCCGTTTCCCATTTAGACAGTTCCCTGCGCAGTTTTTCCATATTTCCAATACGTCGGGACAGGCATTGACGGGTCATGACATTTAATTCTATTTCAGCTATATCAAGCCAGCTTCCGTGCTTTGGTGTGTAATGCATATCAAGTCGTCTGATAATCCGCCTGGCCTCAGATGCTGGGAATGCTTTATACAAAGATGCTGCCTTATGGGTATTCAGATTATCCATGATGAGGATGATCTTTTTTACTTCAGGATACATTATATCAACAAGATATTTAATCTGATTGTCAGACGGCACATTGTGGGAGGTGTGAACAGCACTTTATTGTAGGTGCTTTCACATCCCCGACTGTGCGGTTTGGTAGGTAACTGCAAACTCTCAGAGGAATCACCGCACACTGTCGTAGTCTTATCTGAGGAGCAGTTTTTCTGCTTTTCAGATAAGGCCATGACCACGGTTGTGATCACAGCCTTGAACATTGAAAACTAAAGATTTCATCAATAAAGTCCCTGATTCTCAACAGCATCGTGGATGACATCAGCATTGATTACTGCTTTTTCTAACTGAGAACCAATCATAAGTGCGTCGGTCATGAGATTATCAATCAGACGAGGATTTCCCTGGGTATAACTATGAACTGCTGATAGTGCAGCGGTATCAATAATCGAATCAGCGGCACCGGCCAGATGGAGTTTATGAAGAACATATTTTCCAACTTCATCATCAGAGAGACCATTATAGTTGTAATGAACAGTGATTCGTTGACGAAGTGCCTCATGGACTGGTTTGCGAAGAGTATCATTCAGGTGCGATTCTCCACAGAGAATCATAGTGAAGTAGTTTACAGAATCATAACCGTAATTCATCAGCATCTTTATGTCATTGAGAATGCCGGTATTCAGGTATTGTGCTTCATCAATTGCAAGCAGTAATGGCTGTCGCTTCTCTTTATAAAGATATGTGATCTGCTCACGTATGGCTGCAAACATCGCAGGCTTTCCCCCTTTTTCACTGACTCCAAGTATGGAACAGAGCTGTTTGTAAAAATCAGCAACACTAATGGTGGAAAGGCACATGTATTCCATGTGATATAAGCTTGGGTTCAGGCTGGATGCAAAGCACCGGAGTGCGTAAGATTTACCCATACCCGGTCTGGCAGTGAATACGCCAATTCCACGGATTTCTTTTAGGTAATTCAGACGATGGATCATTTCGGTGAAGTCGTTTGAAACAAAGTGATCTTTTTCATGGATCTGCTGTTTATCAAAGGGATTGTAAGATAGCCCATAAAAAGAGTTGAACATTAGCGGGTCCCTCCGATCTTAGAGTAGTCGATAGCTGGCTTTGTATTATTACGTTTGGTGTGGGCATTTTCATTGCGGTTCGTTGTTCGTATTGGAAATTTTGTATTATCCATCAGGATATATGCGGCATCCATGTCATCAGGAAGAAAACGGATATCCACCTTGGCAGAGATGAACTGCATTGGAACATCGTAGCAGACGTTGTCAATGGTAATCGTAGAATCCTTGCGGACTTTACGAGTAATGCGGTTATAGAAACAATCATCAAGCCATTCGCGAGATTGCGGACACTGAGGATGATCCTTTGAATTGTGGAAGCGTTCCATAGGAGTTGCATCAATTCCGCGGTGAAATGTCGTGTTGTAAGAGCGCATGTAGTCCTTCAACATCTCATTGAACTGGGCAAGAGAAGTGATCTTGCTGATATCAAGGGTATATAACCATCTTTCTTTTAACGTTCTGAAATGGCGTTCTACCTTGCCTTTACTGGCCCCATCTCTTATTTTAGTGTGTAAAAGCAAAACGCCTAAGGATACACAGATCATGGAAAGCTGCTCATTACTGTAACTACAGCCGTTATCGACATAAAGTTTATCTGGAATTCCGTAGGTGGAAACGGCCTGTTTTAGGACTTTCTGAAAGTTGTAGGCATTATCGTTGTAGAAAAGTTCACCGCCAACTAAGAGGCGGGAATGATCATCGATAATCATGATGCAGTATACGCGTCTTGTTTTGCCATCTTCTGTAATGTATGGAAGATAGCAGGTATCAGCCTGCCAGATCTTACCGAATTCTTCTTCATAGGCTTTACGGTCTCTAAGGTTGGGATCTCTTGCAGATTTCAGATCATTGTTCTTAACGAATCGCTGGACGGAGTCAACACTGACGGATGCAGAAAGAAATGATTCACGAATCAGGTAATCATGGATTTGAGTTGCGTTCATACGAGGATGTTCCTGTTTGACACGATAGATTTCGTTAATAGCCTCATCATTTAAGGCACGCGAAATACCTTTATCAGATCTGGTTGTTGGTATCAGTGCATCAAGTCCACCGCGAAGATACAGAGACTTCCATTTTTCAAGAGTCTTGTAACTGTATTGGACGACGGTTCCATTAGGAAGAGTCAGCGGATGTTCGGTTACACGCTTATAGTAAGCCGTTGCAGAGACGTCAGGAAAAAGCCCCTGAATCACAGGAGCTATCATGGCGAAGCGGAACTGAGCTACCAGCGCATCATTTTTTGTTGTTTCGGTTTCTTTACTCATAAAACAGAGCCCTCCTTAAGTGTTTTCTACATGATAAGGGGGAAAAGTGCATTGCACCATTCATCAGTCGTGTGGTCACCAGATATCGTAATCAGGAGAAAAGGCGTGCTGATGGTATCGTGCGTTTGCAGGTCTCTTTAAGATAGGATTCCGATGCGACTGAAGAAATGTATGTGACATATGGAGAGTAAATTCCTGAGAAAATGAGGAGAACTTATCCTTGCTACATAGGCGTTTCAGCAAGGCAAGGTCAGAGGTTTCAGAATCATTTAAAAGCCCAAGCCATTGCTCTTTATGCAGCTTCCAAAGAGAGATCCATTTGCGGAGCTGGTTTTCAGATATATTATATCGTTCACAGATCTGTTCAACTGTATGAAGATGGGCGAAGAACTCAGCAAGGACGCGAAGAACGAAGAACAGGCCATAGCTGGAATAAGGAATGATAATGTCTGGCAGAACAGCATGTGCATGCTCGCAGTTGTCACAGAATACACGCATGATGCAGAGGTTATCCTTGACCAGGTGACCATAGCGAAAGTCGATGATATTTCGTAAGCGCTCAATTTTTGACCGTATCTGTTTTTGACGTAATTGGTAGTTGAGTATATTTTACCCCCAACTTGCCATTTACTATATAAAAGGCTCCAGCCACAACGATCGCTGCAGCCAGAGCACCTTGACAATCCACATATGATACAGATCCTGTTACGTTGATGAACGCTGAGCTTCCTCAGTCTGCCTTTGGATATGATCCTGAACATCTTTGTTCCATGGAGCCATTGATCCGAGTTCGTCATCGGTCATCTGCGAGTTCGGACAATGTTCGAGCAGATAACAGAGATAGTAGTACGGATTCACTCCGTTCGCTTTTGCCGTCTCTATCATCGAATAGCACATGGCACTCGCATCAGCTCCGTTAGGAGTATCGGCGAACAGCCAATTCTTGCGGCCCATTACAAACGGTTTGACGCTGCGTTCTGACGCATTGTTGGTAAAACTGCAGTGACCATCTTTTAGGTAGTTCATCAGTGTCTCTTTATGTCCGGCTATGTAGATGACAGCTTTATACATCCGTGATCCTTTTGCCGGATCCTGCATCTCGAGCCATGACCAGAAAGCCTCCAGAATGGGTCTTTCCTTCTGCAGACGTTCTTCTTTGATGCCATCGGTGTCTTTGTGCTTTGAATGGATGACATCTTCCAACGTGAAGAGTTTATTGATGTACATCACTCCCTGGACTGACGGCTGCGTGAGATCATCTTTCTTTCCCTTGGGTATCGCATCTATCAGATACCGCCTTGCATGAGCCCAGCAGGAAGTCCTTATTATGTTCGGGACTTTATTATATCCGCTGTATCCGTCGCACATGAGATATCCCTTAAATCCTTTTAGGAAATCAGATGCATTGCTTCCGCTCCTTGTTTCCGAATACTTGTAAAGGATGATCGGCGGGCCATCATCCTCTCCTGTGTGATATACCCACATGAAAGATCTTGTCTCAGCCCTGCGGTCGGGTTCCTTAAGGACTTGGACCGGTGTTTCGTCAGCCATGATGAAGGTATGTGCGATGAACCTGCGGTGCATCATATCATAGATCGGTGTAAAGAGATCTGAGGCATTGCTTATCACCCAGTTAGCAAGTGTCGCTCTTCCTATATCGATACCCAGCTGGAGTTTTAGATCGCTCTCCATCCGGTAAAGAGGCATGCAGTTGCTGTACTTCTGATACATGACCCATGCGACAGTCGAAGCGGATGCCATCCCATGGAGCATATGAGGATGACCATCTGAACCCTTTATGATGTATGGGATCCCATTCGTTTCTTCACATGCCGGACATTTATAGTTGACGCTGTAATACTCGATGACCTTTCCTTTGGCTGGGACATAGCAGAATTCCCGGCGTACGAATGTCTTTCCTACTTTTACAAGAGGTGTCCCGCACCTGTCACAGATACGTTCGGCTTCAGGTATATCGAGTAGCACTTCACTTACAGGGAGTCCTTTGAAATGGTCTTCCATAGTCGCTTTTTTCTTGCGATGCAGTGGTGGTGCTGCAGCAGCTTCAAGCTCATCTTTTGCTAACAGCGCCAGATCCTGACAAACTTCGGCTTCGTTAAAGAGATTCAATTGTCCAGGGATGTTAATGTCTTTTTCACTGGATCTACCGAAGAGTTTCTTTGTAAGAAAATCGATCTGTTCTTTTTGATTATCGTGCTCCTGTGCCATCTCCGCAATGCGTTTGTTGAGGGCAGTGATCGTCTCTAAAAGAGCTCTGTTGGTCTTATTCAGTTCTGAAATGGTATCTTTCAGTTCCCTGAACTGAAGATCTTTTGCACTGGATGTCACTGCTTTTTACCTCTTTCCTGATACATCTATTATACCAGAAAACAGGCTCATCTTACAGAAGAACATGACCTGAAAAGTGCCGAAAATACGCCATTTGTAGGGCTTTTACTGTGCAGGATTAAATGCCTTTTATGCGGACGTTTTTATCGCTTTAGGCTGGTCGATATCAATGCCTGACATAAGCCAATCAAACTCTTTCCACGTAAGGTTTCTGACTTCAGATCCTTTACGAGGCCAGCGGTATCTTCCATGTTTTACCGAAAGACGCTTGTATATCAGCACAAGTCCGTCAGGTTCACGTATGATCGCTTTTATACGATCACAACGTCTGCCGCAGAACAGGTACAGTTCATTTCTTTCAGGCTCCTTTTTGAGGTGATCCGCGATCACGGCACACAGACCATCGATAGACTTTCTCATATCCGTGTAGCCGCAGACAATGTATATACTGGATACTGCCGAGATATCAGCTAACATGAGATCTCCTTTAGGGAAGAGATGACCTCATGCACAAGTTCCAGTGAAGCCTGATTGCTTATCCCGACAGAAGTGTTCCCTATCATGATCTCTATCGTATGTGAATTGTCAAGGTGCAGTGCGGATACAGAATCCAAAGGGTGCGTTATCGCTGTCGGAAGTTTGTCCGGCTCTATCGCGATCTGGACTACATCTGGCTTATCGTTTGTAGGATCCAGCGTACGATCAGTAACAGTTGATACTTTGAATGGTAGCGGTAACTCGCAGGCATGTTTACGAAGTCTGCTGACTGCATTTTCAAAAGTACGTGTCGGTATATCATTCCGCCTGCACCATTCGGTATCAGACAGACCGCTCTGTCGGCTGGTGGTTATTACCTCCATCCACTCGTCAAGAGTACGGGATTTTCGATATGACATATATTGATCCTCCTTCAGACTATTTACCGGCTCTTCGCAGCATGGTGGTGAAATGTTACCACTTACCTCAAAAATGAGGGGTGAAATGTTACCGGTTACTATAATTCTGAAGGATTATCGGTCAAAGTACCATACGGCGAATAATTAAGCGCTTACGATATTTCTGCCGTAGTAGTCATGGATATGGCAAGTACCCTTCGCTTCACAGACCGGACAGGGTTCAAGTTGAGGTATGAATTGATCCATGAATGCATTAAAAATGGACTTTGATGAAATTTTTATACGAATTAACTTGCAAAAAAGTGAGTTTTTTCTTATCATAACAGTGGTTGCGCATGACGCCTTACTAGTATATCGTCCTTTAAA
>Ga0183096_1001622_pt1 | contig 18369 bp, 14 predicted proteins | sample Biomet5_FD_127791 | JGI IMG/M metagenome (GOLD analysis project Ga0183096, IMG submission 127791) | Microbial communities from bioreactor (seeded with sewage sludge) at LBNL, California, USA - Biofuel metagenome 5 (version 2) (version 3) | ecosystem: Engineered > Bioreactor > Anaerobic >... | reverse complement strand
CCCCCCCCCCCCCCCCGGCCAGCGCGCCTAATACGACACCCACTATTGCGCCAATGCACAGCCATATCAGGTTCTGCCAAGTAAATAATTCCGCAAAAAATGACGATACATTCATTATTGTATTCTCCAGAATTACAGATTTGACCGCATTACAATGAAAGCAGCACGCCTTCTGGCATCTGCATTGACAGCAGCAGGCCGAAAAACAGATATATGAAGAGCATTACTCCAATGTCCACGCCGACTATGATTTTCCAGTCTCTCTGCCCGAGCACAAGCATACCTACGGGCAGAAATACGATTGAAGCTATATAGAACCCTATTGTATTAATGCCGAGAATATAAAGGAGAATGATACCGCCCATCATAAGCGCTTTTGCTGTGCCGGACAGATTGACATCCGCGTTTGTATATTTTCCTTTTAAAATCTGGATGAGAAAAATTGTGGCCAACAAAATACATAAGACACACAAAACCTGCGGAAAAATTCTTGATGACATATCCTCAATAAAAAAAGATGCTACAAGGAAAGCGCCGGACATTAGATAAATAAAAAAGCAGCCTAATAGATTGTAATTAAATTCTCTTTTCTTTTCTTTTTTCAAAGGTAGCTTCCCTCCCCGAATTGGTCGAAAAAATGAAACGTCCGGGAGTAGTCTCATGGACTTTGCTTCATGAGACTACTCTCATTATCTGGACTTATGAAACCTTATTTAACCCAGGGCTCGGTCTGCCAAAGCTTAAGATAAGTGTCATAATAGCCCTTAAACATTGCGGTGGTATCTTTGCTATCCTTGGAATCGTAAGGGATGGTCATGTCCTTGCACTGGTCCTTGACGTCGGAATCATTTGCCGCGGCCATAAAGCAATCGGACAGATACTGGACGATGGCTGGATCCGTTCCGGCGGGAGCGGCGATAGCGCGGCTGTTCACCTGAACCACATCATAGCCGCTTTCTGTATAGGTGGGCACATTGGGGAAGAGGTCGGAACGCTTTTCGCTGCCAACAGCGAGAAGCGTGACTGAACCTTCGGTGAGGAAGGTAGACAGGTCGCCGATGTTCAGGCAATAGGCGTCGCAGTGTCCGCCAGCCACAGCTGTAAGTACTTCGGTTTCACTGTCATACGGAACTACCTTGAACTTACCGCCGGAGGCGTTCTCAAGCTGAATGACGGCCAGGCCTTCACTTCCGGAAACGGAAGTAACACCCATTGTTATTGTATTGGGAGCCGCTTTTGCTGCATCCAGCAGATCTTTTAGGGACGTGTACTTAGAATTTTTCGCTACGCCAACAGCGCCCGGATCGCTCATCATATTGAAAATGTAGCTGAGCTTGTCCGCGGTGTAAGTCTTATTGAACGCGATAGCGGATATTTGCTGGGCTGTGGGTGCGAAAGCGATGGTATATCCATCAGGCTTTGCATTCATAAATTTGTTCCAGCCGATATCGCCGCTTGCGCCTTCCTCCTGCTTAACGACAATGCTGTATTTCCAGCCTTCCTTCTCCTTGATCTTCTCGGCAAGGATACGGAAGTATACGTCCTGCATAGAACCTACGCCGAACGGATAGATATAGGTTATTTCCTTGTTGGGGAAGTCTTTGGGAAGGTTTGCCGGACGGGTAACATTCCATGTACTCGCTGTGGAAGAATCTGGAGATGACGATGCTGTTGGACTGGTGGCAGCCGTTCCATCGGTTCCCTTAGACGCGCCGCAGGCCGCTAAAGAGATAACCATAGCAACGACTAAGAGTGCTGCTGTGAACTTTTTCATGGCTTTTCCTCCTTATATTTTTTTACTGTCCTCACAGTATGTTGGACTGATCTATTTGCGGGACTCACGTCTTCTGAACCGATGGATTGACATGCACCATGCAGTGCTTTACCTGAGGGAATGACTTTTCAATCATGTCATGCGTACTATTTGCCACTAGGTGAGCGTCTGTCAGGGCTTTCCGCCCATCCACGGCAATCTCTACATCGATATATACCCTGTCGCCAAACATACGCGTCTTTACATCATCAACATTGATAACATCTGGCTCTGCTGCTATCGCTTCCTTTATCTCAGATATAAATTCAGCACTGCAGGATCTGTCGATCATTCTGTTAACTGCATCCTTGAAGATATCAATGGCAGTTTTCAAAATAAAAAGACAAATAGCAACACTGGCGACGGCATCCAACTTCAGGTAGCCGTGTCTGGCTCCCAATATGCCTATGAAGGCGCCTATAGAAGCGTAGACATCGGAGATATGATCCATTGCGCTTGCTTTCAGCACACTTGAATCAATTTCTTTGGCCTTTGATATGGTATATAAATACAGTACTTCCTTGGTAATCGCGGATACGCCGGCCGCTATCAGTGCCAGCAGGCCCGGAACCACAATTTGGGAACTGCTTATCAATATTTTTTTGAAGCCTGAAACGCCTATGCCAACGCCAACGGTAAACAAAAAGAACGCGAGTATCAGAGATGCAACACATTCGATACGCTCATGTCCATACGGATGCTCTTTATCGGCGGCCTTGTGTGACAGCTTAACACTGACCAAAACGACAAAAACGCTAAGTACATCGGCGGCTGAGTGGATGCCATCGGAAACCATTGCTCCGGAATGCGCTACTATGCCTGCAAAGAGTTTGAACAGCATAAGGAATACATTTCCAGCAATTCCGATCCACGAGACCTTGGTTGCAATAGCTTTTTTTTGAGCATCACCTAAATATGTGAGCCCATTATTTGTCTTCACAAGTACCTCCTATATGTAGACAAGCATCAATTTAATAGTAGCAGCAAATAAGTTGCTTGTAAACTATTTATTTTAAAGCTTTTTAGCTACGATTTGTGAAATATAATAGTATAGTATATTTCCAAATATATGTATTATCAATTAACCGGTTTACTTTTCAACCGCTGTCCGTACTGCCATCAGATTTTCTTCTGGCGCTCTCGGGTCTACAACGCATCCCGGGCCTATCATCAAGCCTTTTCCTCCGACCATATCAATGGCTTCACGCACATGATTTTTGATCATCTCAGGATTTCCTTTTGCGAGAATGCTGTCATACTCGAGCTTGCTTCCAACAATCGTCGGGATTTCACGCAGGCCGCCCAAAAATACTTTTGAACATTTTGCGCGTGCTTCGGCCAAGCTCGGAGCTGTATAGCGGTCATGCCAGTTGATGACATTGACAGGATATTTGCTCACTGCATCAAACATTATGTTCGCGCCGTGGATATGTGCCACATTGAACCATGTTTTGTCCTTATATGAATTTATCACTTGAAAATCGTAGGGCTTGCAGAATTCGTCAAAGAGCTCATCCGTCAAGAAATCATACGTCGCGCATTGCGTTGCAAAGAAAAAGCCGCTGACTCCGGCCTCGACATTCGCTTCTACGAAATTGACTGTTGTCTCCGTAATAGCGGCCAATGCCTGATGCACATATTCCGGATTTTCTTTCATATCCTGCACCAGACGACCGCTCGTCATTTTCTTAAGTGTTGTCAGCGGTGAGAATATGGTCTGGATATATGGTGTGTTGGGTTTTATGAGCTTTGGCAGCCAGTATGATAGCTGAAGCGTTTTTCCCCATGTTCCGTAAATAGGTTCAAGCGGTTCTATTTTCAGGTAATCCTCCAGTTTGGTGACGGCCGGAGCATCGATTTCAACTTCCTTATATTTATCACAGTAAACTTTCAGCCTTGCACCCCAATCGGGTATGGTGTAGGCCCCGAAAGGCATCATTTTAATGAAGTCAAAATCATACTTTTCGTTAAAAGCCACCATAGTCTCTGCTAAAGATCTCGGATCCTGATCATATTCCGAAAAATGCATCCAAGTACTCACAGGTATTCTGTCGGATTCTTTCCCATCAATTACAGCGCGCAGTCTTTCCTCTCTGTTCATATGTAGCCTCCATAGTTATTATTTGAATATACATATTTTATTATAAATATATATATATTGTGAATAAAATGAAATTGGTTTGACATTTGGTGGATTTATCTTGTATAATCAAGACAAACAAAACAAATCCTTTGGATCAAAAATTCATTGCAAAGGGGTAAATAAACATGTCCGATCAGGAAGCAGCAACTCCAAGCTATATAAAAATACAAAACTATGTATTTGATAAAATCAAAAGCGGAGAGTACCCATTGGGCTGCAAAATTCCTTCTGAGATTGAGCTTGCTGATCTATTTTCGGTTTCACGGGTTACTGCAAACAAGGCAATAAAAGAGATGTCCCTGCTTGGCGTCCTAGAAAGGGTGCGAGGTCGCGGCACTTTTGTCTGCTCAAATCAAAGCATTTCTACAGAGTCAACAGCCTTCGGCTCCGCAATGAAGCTGGATTTTACCGGCAAACGCAAGCATCAGCTCGTTCAGTTTAGGATCATAAAGGCATATCCGGAACTGGCAAAGAAAGCACACGTCTCCGAAAACGATTTATTTTATGAAATCATACTCGTCAATAAAAGCAAAGATAAAAACAAATCGCTGGATTACACCTATATTCCCGTTGAACTGATTGAAGACATTACGCAATCTTTGAACCATCTGAGCTCTCATTTCGTCTATGACTACCTGAAAAGTCTGCCTGGTGTGCATCCAAAATTCATTAAGATCTTCGTCAATATTCCTCACTACACTTTTTTGCAGACCGCGAACTATCTGCTCGATGATTTGGATGACATAGCTATATTCAGTACGGATGTGTATGACATAAATATGAAACTTCTTGCCACAACCTTTACGACATATTGCGGCTCTTCAGTCGATATACCGCTGCTTACCTTTTCCATTTAGCCGGAAGAAAGGTTTATTTATCAATCATGATGTTCAGGATTTCTGTATCGGTTTCCCGCATGCCATCATGTCCGAGCCGGCCGACGCTGATAATGGTATTTTCCGCTCCTTTTTTAACAATTCCATCTCCTCCGTAGAATTGCTGGCCATCGCAGTACATTTGGTATCCAAATATTCCGGCCTCTACGGCAAAGGCTATCTTTGCGGCGCATGAAGCTTTAGCGCCGTCGCAAATAATACCCGAGACAATCGCAAGGGCATTGACCAGCGTATGCGATATTGCCTCCAAAGAGCCGTCAAGCAGATAGGCTATCCCGCAACCTGCCGCCGCGCCGGCGTTCACAGCACCGCAATATGCGGAAAGTCGTCCGATACGGGTCTTCTGATGAATAGCGATGAGGTTGGACAGCACAAGTGCGCGATACATTTTTTCATCCCCGCATTTAATCTCGCGGGCGTACACAATTACAGGAACCGATGCCGTGATGCCCTGATTGCCGCTTCCGGAATTGATGACGACAGGCTTATCACAGCCGTTCATTCTGGCGTCGCTTCCGGCGGCCGCCATCGCTCGTGCCTTGAGCGGAAGAGAATTGTCGTTATGCTTTAAAAGCACTGAGCCTATATTTGCGCCGTAGTTATTTTCGATGCCCTCTTCGCTAATGGACATATTGTAATTGATCTGAAGGTCCAGCAGCTCTTTGATATCGGCAATATCGACAGAGTTCGCAAAATCCAGGATAAGCTCAACCGAGAGAAATGAGCGGTCCGTCAATCCGTCATCAGCGTTGCAACTCGATTTTGTGGATTTGAGAACCTTTCCGTCTTTCTCGATATAAACAATATTGGTGTGATAATTGACAATCCGGACTTTCGCGCTGGACTTTCCCTTGAAAACAGTAAGCATGATATCGAATATAAATTCTGAGGATAACAGCTCGACATCTATCTTTGTGTTTTTGATGTACTCTTTGATAGCGCTTATTTGCTCCGCAGTTGCTGAAGAAATTACCTCCAGCTTTTTATCCGGGTCCCCCGCGATCACGCCGGCAGCAGTCGCTGCCGGAACTCCTTTCAGGCCGTCTGTATTGGGCACGATTACGCTTTTTACATTCTTGATAATGTTTCCGCTTGCCTCAACGAGAATGCGGTCAGGAATATCGCCAAGCGTGTTCTTCGCTACCGCCGCACAATAGGCTATGGCTATCGGCTCCGTGCATCCCATCGCTGGCACAAGCTCTTCGTTAAGAATTTTTAGACAACTTGCATAGTTTTTATCTGTTTTTTTCATTATTTCGCCTCAAATTGCTTTTGTATTTACATTTAGTATATGCGTACAAATTTTATTTGTCAATACTTTTGTTCTCCTCATAAACACCTGTTCCATGCACCAGGCATCCCGGTTGCAGCAAAATAAAAGCAGCACCAAATCATCCTCATTTGGAAAAAATGAGGATGATTTGGAGAAATTTGTACTTATTATGGTCAGTTATTGAGGGTCCTGTAATATAATAAAGAGTTATGGACAGCGTTTGTTTTCTCAAATATTATGAGCAATACGCACAGGAATGAAATAATAGTTTTGTAATGTATATACAAAGTTTGAGCCTTTATTTTTTGGGGCGACATCCCACAACGGCAAAAAAGAGCCACACTGCCGGGATTTTAAAAGAGCAGTGTGGAATATCCTTATTCTTGATAACCAGGCTCGGATAATGTTTAAGGCAACACCGCGCAATGGCATAAAAAATCCACGCCATTTGCCCATATTGACAAACAGTGTGGAAAATCTTTGCCTTTTCTTCGCAAGCGCAACCTGAATCAGACTGCCAGACTTGGTCTGTCAGCCAGAATCAGATTTGCCAGCGCAAACAGCATATTCAGTTTTGCGGTCTGCTTCTGCAGGCCTCGGTATCGTGTCTTTCGGTATCGAAGCAAACCCTTTACAACGCCAAAAACGTGCTCGACTTTTGCTCGGACGGACGACTTCTCATGCTCTCTGCGCTTTAACTGAGCTTGCGATCTGGTGGAACCCTTTTTCATCTGCGAGGGACGACGATTGATTTTATAACGAATGTGCTTGCCTGAAAGGTTTTCGATGATGGCCTCTTCACGTTTTTCAGCTCCAAGATAGCCGCTGTCCCCATATACAACCGTCTCTTCTCTGGTCAGTAACTTTGAAGTCATGATGACGTCATTGACGTTCGCGGCTGTAACTTTCACCGTGTGAACCAGACCACTGTCTTTGTCCACACCTACGTGCGCTTTGTAGCCGAAGTGCCACTCATTGCCCTTTTTCACCTGATGTGCGTCTGGATCCCGCCGCTTTTCCTGATTTTTTGTAGAAGACGGTGCAGCAATAATTGTTGAGTCCACGATGGTGCCCTTCTTTAAAAGCAGGCCCTTTTCTCGCAGCAGTTTTACTACCTGTGCAAACAGCTGCTCCTGCAAACCATTGTGCACGAGGATATTCCGAAAGCGGCCGAGCGTATCGCCGTCAGGCACCTGATTGCTGGAATCCACGCCGCAGAAATCCGAAAAGGCGCGGCTGTCGATGGCCTCGGCAACCGTCGCTTCGTCGGACAGGTTATAGAGGTTTTGCAGCAGATACAACCGCAGCATCAGTTCCAGATCATAGGGCTTGTTCCCGAGCTCCCCTTTGTAGTAGCACGGCTTGATAATGGCGACCCATTTGCCCCAGGGAACGATCCGCTCAATCTGTTCAAGGAATTCCTTTTTCTTTGTCCGCACCTGTGCCAGTTCATCGTTCAGGGCCGACAGACTCATTTGTTTATCCATGACTGAATTTTATCACTTGGAGACATTTTTTGCACGCAGTTTTCTGTGCGGTGTTGCCTTAACTCAATTTTTACTGTAGTTACGCTTGAAACTCAGGCAAAATATTCCCGTTTAAGTATGTGATAGCAACGGCTGCTGCCGATAATCATTTTTCACCCTTTTCTGATGCATTTGTTCAAAGTATGTCAACAGTTTTAATGGGATTTTTATACGAGCAGTTTTCTGTAAATGCGGCGTGGTTCCTACCTTTTTCAGTTTCTTCTCGAATAAAAATACTTCTCGGATAATGCGCCATTGTAACCAATGGAGTTATTCCGTGTTCTCGATTTCTATCTCCCTTTTCAGCAGCATCCGTACCTCCGGTAACTGCGAAACGTCCGAAAGGAACGCCTTGACTTCCTCGCTTGACAGAGGAATGACAGAAGGAAAAACACTTTCCAGAATAGCCCAGCGCTCAATAAGGCGCACTGAATCAGACTGCCAGACAGGGCCGGTCAGCCAGATACAGATTCGCCAGAGCGAATATTGAAAGTTTTCCACAATAAATTTGTTGCTTGGGGTTATCCGCCATTTGCTGCGTCAATTGCGCGGTGTTGCCTTAAAAATCAGGTCGGAGAAAATAAACTGGACGAAAGCATAGAGTACTGATATATATTAATTGAATATATAAGAAAGTGGTGGATGTCCGTATAGTTGTATGGAGGTTTGCCTATGAGTGTAACGGTATCTGATTGTCTGAAGGTCCCAGCACTGCGCAAAGGAAAAGTCGTCGCCGGCGAGAAGGGGCTGAACAAAATCGTGACCTCGTGTTCAGTTTTGGAATATGCCAATCATTCTATGTTGGTCGACGAGCTGTTTTTGGGGAATGAGCTTGTTATCAGCGCGCTCACATCGGTGAAAGACGACGTAGATGGTCAATGCGCCGCCATCCGAAGACTCTGGGAAACTGGAGAGGTGGGTCTGATCATCTACTACGTCGGCATTTTTGTTCAGAATCTGGATCAGCGGCTTCTCTCTCTGGCGGATGAATTGGGCTTTCCCATTATCTGTATGCCGTCGGACAGCCTCGACTATCGATACAGCGAGGCGCTGAGCGAGGTTTTTGAACTGATCTTCAAAGACAACGTGGAGAAGGCGGACTTTGTTTCCGACACTATAGACATTATTGCCCAGTTGGCGGAACGACAGAAAAATATTCAGTCGGTACTGCGTATCCTCAGTGACAGGCTGCACAGCACGCTGATGCTCTTTGATTATTCCTTTTCCAAGAGCTGCGCGGCTAACTGGCCGATGGCCGCAGAATGGGACAGGGAAGAACTCTCTGACTATTACCACGCCCACAAATCGGAAATGGAACCTGACACGGCGTTCGAGATCCAACTGAGCGGCGTGCCGGTCAATTTGAGATATGTGTGCGTGAAACACAGTACGCAGCCAGATATGGTACTGTTTTCCTTTACCGAAAAGGAACCTGTTTCCACACTCATGCTGAAACAGGCGGCGGAAGTCATACAGATGTCCATGAGTATCTGGAAGCTTGATTTTGCTTCAGAGGGGCAGGATGAACTGGTCCTTGCGATTTTGAACAATGATCCCCTGCACATGCGGAAAATTGCGGCTCAGCTTCATATTGACATCGCGTCCATCCATACCATGTGGATTTTCAAAGCCAATGATCCGTCAGTGGTTGAATCGCAATTTCGGCGATATGTAGCCATTGTTAAGTTGTTCCTGAAAGAACACCGAAAACTGGCACTGGTCGATACCGTTGAGGATACGATCGTGGCTTTTATGGATGACGCCCCCTATGCTGAACTGGATGCAGGGCTTGCGGAGGACTTCATCAAGACACTTAACAGCACTGAAGAAAAATTCCGGCTTGTCGTCTGCGGTTCGTTGGCAGATACGGTGGCGGTTCGGAGAGCTTATGCTATGAGCGAAAAGTCGTGGCATACAGTTTGCGGTATCTATCCAACGAGAAGTTTGCTCACCTTTCGGGAATTAGCGTTTGCTGAAGAATGCGAGGTAATAATCCAGCGTGGAGAGGAATATACTGCGATGCTTATGCAGCCGTTGGAACCCCTTTTTGGCATGGAAGAAAAAGATGAGCTGGCGAATACATTGGCAACCTTTTTACTGGATGCAAACAGCAACTCCAAAGAAGCCGGTGACCTGCTGCATATCCACAAAAACACAGTCAACTACCGCATCAACAAAATCAAGAAGTGCCTCGGATATGATGTTACAAAGATGCCGGAAGCCTATGCCCTGTATCGGGCGATTGCGCTGCATCGATTGCTGAATGAAAATAACGAAAAAGAGATTTTGAGAATATACCACGGCAGCAAATAACCATATCTTTTTGCAGAATCAGCGCCCTTTTGCTTCACGGCCAAAAGAGCGCCGATTTTGTTATCCCACGAGAAAGGTATCAAATTACTTTTTCAGTTGGAGCAATCGTATCCCTTAGCATACATTGCATTTTTTGGCCGAACTGGGTGTTGGTACGAAAAAATGATGAGCGTATAGAAAGTTTGTGCGAAATGCCCAAAAATAAGCACATATAAGTGGGTATACCTCACGTCTTTTGTGCAGCAAGACAAAATACAAAGGAAATTCTTAAATAAAGAAACAAATACATTTTCCGCGCTTTCCGTTACAATAAAGACAACTTAGGGGTGTGTTAAGCAGGCAGACAGTCAGCTGCCAACAAAAATTTGAACGGAGGATTTAATTATGCGAATTTTTAGAGAGGAACAGATAATTAATTGCATCACAGGTGCGACATTGATGGCAAGCGGCGGTGGCGGATCCCTGAAAAATGGCCTGGATATGCTGGATAAGTACAAAAAAGATCATCCGGGCGCGAAAATCGAAATCAAGGTTATCAAACCGGAAGAAATGAATCCGGGTGCATATGCGGCCGTGACATGCGGTATGGGCGCCCCCATGGCACTAAAAAAGGTCGATTTTTCAAAGTATGCAACCAACGCGTATATGTGCCTGAAAGACATGGCAGCATTGATGACACCTCCCAGAAATATTGAATATTCCCTGTCGGTTGAACTTGGCGGATTCAGTACATTCATTCCTATGCTGATATCGCTGCTCAATGATGTGCCCATGGTGGATGCCGATGGCGCTGGCCGTGCAGTCCCGGCATTAGATACCCTGCTTCTCAATGTCAACGGTTGTGATACGTCGCCGTTGGCCATGGCCAACGGCGATAACGACAAGGTGGAGATCTTCTTGAATGACCCGAAAAATGCTCCGCTTGGCGAACTGATAGGCAGAAATATCTGCGGGGCATTTGGAAACATGAGCGGCCTTTCAGGATGGATGGTTTCACAGAAAGAGATTAATGACAGGATTATTACGGATTCGATTGATTTGTCAGAACGCGTAGGTCAATGCATTAAGTATTGCACTGATAACAAAGTTGAAGTATTTGCCAATCTAAAGGAACGTGGAATCGTTGATGCAACTTATTTGGGCAGAGGGAAAATAACTGACAAAAAGGTTGAGACTTCCCAGGGATTCGATTTCGGATATACAACGATCGAAACTGAAAAGGGCAAATACCAAATTAAATTCCAGAATGAAAATCTTGTTATTTATCTAAATGGTAAGGCATATATGACTTGCCCGGATATTATCATGATGTACGATGCAAAGACCTATTTGCCGCTGACAAATGCCGATAATAACATCGGCATGGATGTGGTGCTCGGAAAAATCAAAATCGACGATAAGTGGAAGAAAAATTCGAAATTCTTTGATTATTGGAGAAAATATCTTAAAATAGCTGGTTACACCGGCGAGTATATTCCGTATTAAACACTTGATAGATTGCCTGTGCTGGAGTTGTCACCAGAGCAGCCAGCGCAGGCAATCTGTGGATATGAAGGAGGGGAATCCTATGGGCGAAGAAACAACAACATCCACAGCGGAGAAAAAGGGGAGTACGACCGATAAAGGCATGTCCCAGATCCAGCCAAACGAAAAGCGTTCATGGTGGAGCATCGCTTTTATTTGGGTCGGCACCATGATCTGTATCCCCATGCTGATGGTCGGCGGAATCTTCGGCGGTACGCTGACCATGGGCTCTATTTTCTGGGCCACGCTTATCGGCTTTGCCGTGTGCTGCCTGATGATGGTAATGGGCGGTATCATAGGCGCTGATACCGGCCTGAATGCTACCATGTGCTCAACCCGCGCTTTCGGAATGCAAGGCTCCAACTTCACCATGGCGCTGGTCATCTTTATCTGCGAGTGCGGCTGGTTTGCGGTGCAGACCGCGACCTGCGCGCTGGCTTTCGATACGTTGTTGCTGCAGTTTAGCGTGGAATTCCCCTTCTGGCTGGCCTGTGTCATCTGGGGAATTGTGATGTTCATTACCGCCGTGTATGGCGTGAAGTGGATGGCCGTCTTGAACTATATTGCGGTTCCGCTGCTGGTCATTCTGTGCGCTTACGGCGGAATCCATACCATCAATGCCTCCGGCTGGAATACCATCACCAGCGCCGTACCCAAAAACCTGCTGGCCATGCCTGTTGCCATCTCAACAGTAATTGGTCTGTTTGCGCTGGGCGCTACCTGCAACTCCGACTATACCCGTTTCTGCAAGACCCGCGGCGATGTGGTCAAGGCCACGGTGATCGGCGTTATGCCCGCCGCCCTGCTGATGATCATGGTGGGCGCCATCATGGCCGTCGGCACCGGCAACTACGATGTAACCGCCATGTTCGCCGGTTTGGGTCTGCCCATTATTGCCATGCTGGTGCTGATCCTGGCCACCTGGACCACGAACACCGGCAACGCTTATATGTCCGGCCTCGCCGCCTGCAAGATGTTTGCCATAAAGGATGCCAAGCGCCCGCTGGTCACCATGCTGTGCGGCGTGTTGGGCGTGATCCTGGCCATTGCTGGCCTGGCGGATTTCCTGAATACGTACATCAGCATTCTGGGCGCCGTGGTACCCCCCATTATGGGCGTAGTCATCTGCGACTACTGGGTTATGTGCAAGGCAAAGAAGGAGAACTGGTCTCCTGTCCGCGGCATCAACTGGATCGGCATTATCGCCTGGGTCATCGGCGGCGGCTTTGCTCTGCTGGAAACGCTGGGCGTTGTGACCGTGTTCTCATCCGCACTGGACGGCGTCATCTTGTCATTCTTGGCTTACTGGCTCCTGTACAGCCTGCTGAAGAACACTTCTCTGGCCGGCAAGGGGAACCTGACAATAGAAGAAGCTTGTTTGATCGCACAATAAGGAGTGATTACCATGAGCAAAGAAACCGCATTAAACACTGTTCTCGCCGAATTCATGGAGCTCACGAAGATCCCCCGCCCCTCTCACCATGAAGAGCGTATCAGTGAGTATCTTTTCCAGTGGGCAAAGAGGCACGGCCTCCAGGTCGAAAAGGACGCGCTGAACGAGATCATCATTGATAAGCCTGCATCCACCGGCTGCGAGAACATCCCCACCGTTATCTTTCAGGCGCACATGGACATGGTATGCGTTGCGGAGGAGGGCGTGGCCTTCGATCCGCTGAACGATCCCATTAAGGTCATTAACGACGGCGTTACGATAAAAGCCGACAAGACCAGCCTCGGCGCGGACGACGGCATCGGCGTCGCCATGTGCCTGTACCTGTTGGGGGACGACTCTCTCCGTCACGGCCCAATCCGCACCATTATCACCACCAATGAGGAAGATGGTATGTCGTCTATGGCGCTGGACAAGAAATACCTCGATGGCGCGTATCTTGTCAATCTCGATTGGGAGACTATCGGTTCCCTTTGTAATTCCTGCGCCGGCGGCGACTTTTTCAATTACAGTCACATCGCCGATTGGCAGACGCCAGGGCGGTTTACCGCGTCGCTGGAGATCGGCTTCAGCGGTCTTCTGGGCGGACATTCCGGTGTGGGCATCAACAAGGGCCATGCAAACGCCCTCGTCAGTATCGCCACAGCACTGGACCTGCTCCATCAGGGCGGCATTGATTATCGCGTGGTGAGCTTTTCCGGCGGACAGGCGAAAAATGCTATCCCAGCCTTCGGCTCGGCCGTCGTCGCCATCAATCCTGCGGATGAAAAGAAAACCATGGAGCTCATCCGCGGCTTCGAGACCGAATTCAATGAGGCTTTCGGAAACATCGAAAAGAACATGGACTTCCGTTACGGGTTCACCGATGCGGCGGTAAAGCATGTGCTTAGTGAAGAGACGAGCTATGGTCTGATTGATTTAATGACCTCCGTCCCTAATAATGTCCATACCATGAGCCCGTTCGTGGACGGCCTTGTGGAGAGCTCCGCCAATCTGGGCATTGCCGCGGTAGATGAAGATCTGGTCAAATTCACGGTTTTTGCCCGCAGCTCGGTGGCCTACCATGCCACGCAGATCGGCGTGATCTGCAAAACACTCGCAAGAGTCTGCGGCTTTGATTTTGAAAGCGAAGGTCATGTGCCTGGCTGGGCGGTCAATCCCAACAGCAAACTCACGGTCATTGCCTGTGATGAGTATAAGCGCCTTACCGGCAGTGACATGATTGTTGAGCCCGTTCATGCCGGCGTAGAATGCGGCGCATTCGCGGAAAAGAACCCCCATCTGGATATGATCTCCATTGGCCCCACCCTCATTGATGTACACTCGCCAAAGGAGATTTGCAATATCGCAGACGTAAAAACCATCACAGACCTCCTGATTGCCATCCTTGAAAAGATTGCTGACTGATCCATACTCTCTCACTTTTTCACAATGCCGGGTACCGTGTAACAGCGGTATCCGGCATTGTAAAGAAATCCTTCCGAATGAGAGTGAAACGGGAAGTGATTTTTATGAATTGGCTGGATCAGAACAAGCTTAATGATCTATCACTAAACGACGGTTCCAACGAAAGGTATCTACGGCGTGGAGGTTTCGGATACCACCGTCAGCCGGATCACAGATAAGATTCTGCCCATTGCAAAAGAATGGCAGCTGCGGCCACTGGAGGCCGTCTACGCGGTGGTATTTCTGGATGCCATCCACTACCATGTCCGCAGCGAGGGACAGATCGTGAAAAAAGCCGTCTACATTGCCATTGGCGTCGACCTGGACGGAAAGAAGGATGTTCTGGGTATGTGGGTAGGCGAAAATGAGAGCGCCAAGTTTTGGGCTACCGTACTCAATAGCTTAAAAAACCGGGGCGTTGAAGATATTTTCATTGCCTGCACAGATAATCTCAGTGGCTTTTCCAACGCAATTGAAGCGGTATTTCCTCAAACGGAAATCCAGAACTGCATCATCCACCAGCTACGCAATTCCAGCAAATATGTCTCCTACAAGGACCTGAAAGCCCTGATGGCCGACCTAAAGTCCGTCTATGCGGCGGTGGATGAGCCTACTGCGTTGGATGCTCTGGACGCATTTTCAGAGCACTGGGACAAGAAATACCCGAAGATCTCTCAATCCTGGCGAGACAACTGGCCAAACCTGAGTACCTACTTCTAATACCCCCAAGAGGTTCGGCGGCTGATCTATACCACCAATACCATAGAGGGCTTCAACCGGCAGCTTCGGAAGGTGACCAAGTCCAAGACCATCTTTCCAACCGATGACAGCCTCTTCAAAATGCTATATCTGACGATGATGGACATCTCAAGAAAGTGGACTGGCCGGCGGCAGGATTGGAGCATCATCCACGCTCAGATGGCGCTATTCTTCTCTGACCGGATGCCTGGATAACACCGCCGGATTCGGACGTCAAGGGTAAACAAGCGGCTGCGCCGCCCTTGACATCCTCCCACGCCGGCGTTATGTTGAGAAAAAGGCGGCATCTGTCAAGCCGCTGCCGCCCAATAATATTTTGCCCTGTTTTACATCATCATTTAGGTAACCGCTGATTAACCCGCACTTAGAAAACAAAAACTGCGAACAGGCGGCTGAAATGGCAGCAAGCAGACGAAGAAGCCCGTCGATTGTGGATAACTTTCCTCGTTATCCCGCAGCGAGGCAATCCCTACGCCAGCCCGACTGCGCCAGCAGGTAGAGATTTACGAGCGCGCACAGCATGTACGCCTGTGTTTTGTTTTTCTTTAGTCCTCGGTATCGAACCTTGTCGTACCCGAAGATCCGCTTGATGACCAGAAAGACATATTCAACCTTGCTGCGTACCCGCGATTTCTGCGCCTCAATACGAGCATCCCAGTCGATACCCGGCGCCTTTGACTTGCGGTGAAACCTGTTTTTGGTGTTGGTACGGTAATCAATGGCTGACAAATGCGGATCGGACTGTATTTCCGGGCGCTTGGACATCCCCGTATAACCGGCGTCGCCGTAGACAACTTCGTCATCCTCACGGATTAGCTGCGGGACGACATTTCGCTCACTCACGCTGGCGGCCGTCACCTCAACGGAATGCACATATCCCGTTCCGGCGTCCACTCCGGCGTGGAGTCGCGCGCCAAAATACCACTGGTTACCCTTTTTTACCTGATGCATCTCCGGGTCGCGCGCTTTGTCAGCGTTTTTTGTCGAGGTGGGCGCGTCGATGATCGTCGCGTCCACGATCGTCCCGCCATGCATCAGCTTCCCGTGCTGGTCCAGGAAGACTTTCATACCGTCGAAAAACAGCTTGGTAACGCCGGCCTCGTTCAGCAGCCTGCGGAATTTGCACAGCGTCGTGGCATCCGGCGCCTGCTCTTCGCCCAGAAAATCCACCTTCATGAATTTTCGGAAGGCGTAGCTGTCGTAGATGGCGTCCTCAACGCCCTCGTCGGACAGGGAGAACCAGTTGGCAAGCAGATACATCCGCAGCATCGTCTCTGCGCCGCGCGGAGGACGACCGCGTTTGCCGCGCGGGTAGTATGGCTCAACGAGTGTCGTCCACTCACTCCATGGGATGACCTCCTCCATAATCTCAAGGAACTCATCCCTCTTTGTCCGGCGTTTCCGGCTGGCGTATTCCATATCCGCGATGCTCTGCTGTCTTTCCATCTGACTTACCCCACTGCGTTTTCTCCTATTTTACCATATCCTCCACCAGTATTAAATCAGCAGTTACTTAGAGTTTACACAAAATTCGGGATACACCTGGGAGCGGTTATTGCCGCTCCCTCTCTTGCGTTTCAGGGTTCTTCCAGAAAGCTGTCGTTATCGATATGAATCCGCTTGGCGTAGCTGAGCCGACTGTCCAGCCAGGAAAGATAATCCGCTTTGGCCTGCTCGTATGCCTGGCGATCCGCCCAGCTTTTGTTCTCTGCCTTATTCAGTGTCTCCCACGCGGAGCGGAACTGCTCCTGATGGGTATAGTTCTCGTCATAAAACTGCCGCAGCACCTCGCGCGGCTTCACCACGGCTCCGCCGTCCAGGCAGTACTGGCGGCGGAGCTCTTTTTGCTTTTTACCCTTGGCGGTGAGATTGGCGACGATGCGTTTGTACGCCGCGCTGACTTCATTCTCACCGCAGAAGCCGTCAAGGTTTCGCTGCTTGCTGGCACACGCTGGCGAGCAGTATTGCCGGGTGCTGCGCCGTGGAATGAAAAACCGACCGCAGAATTCGCATTTTTTAATGTGCTTATCCAATAGAATTGTCTCCCGCAGCAGATACATCACAAGCTCCTGCGGCTCCTCAAACCGTGCCATGGTTCCGCGCGGAATCCGGAGATTATATTCTCTTACCGTTTTACAGGCAGCTTCAAAATCAGCCTCACGCCGCGTACCCGGATTTCGGCGCTTATTTTTTCCGGCGTATTTCCCGAAGGCTTCGTCCACGGGAGCATGATTGCGCAGCACCTTCCAAAAGCAGGAGTACTCCTGCTCCCTCACTTCTACGGAGAAAAGCGTTCGGTCGAAGGTGAGATATACCCGCAGCCGCTGGCTCGGTGGCAGTGCGTTCACGTCAGCGGACTCGGAAAAATAGAGCTTTCCAATCAGATTCATGACCCGCTCCCGGTCATAGGTGGTCAGCCACTCGTAAAACTGGGGAGCGTCCGTCAACTCCATATTGAGCAGATCCCTTGTCGTGATCAGCCGAAGATAATCCCCGTTGAGAAATACCGTCAGGAGCTCCTGCGGGGACTCAAATTTCTCCACCAGCATTCCCGGCGCGTTCCGCCACTTGATTGTGCAGATGCAGCCGTCCTCCTCCAGCGAGAGGGTGAGCGGCGCCGCAAACTCGTCGGCGGTTGATTGCGTTCTGTCCATGTGCCCCTCCAAGCTATATACGATAAATTGTTTTTACCTGTTATATGTTATCACGCTCAAACGGCGACCGCAAGAGGGAAACTTGCTACACTGACGATAGAACCAGGAGTCTCTCAATTTTCAAAAGAAAGGAAGGATCAAAAATGACAACAGTCAAAGAACCGGCGGCTACGGCGAACCAACACAGGCTGAACGCCATAGACGGCGAAACCCTGATGACCACACCGCTGCCGCCGATCCACTTTACCATCGGTGGGCTGTTGCCCCAGGGACTGCACATCCTGGCGGGCGCGCCGAAGGCAGGGAAATCGTGGCTGGCGCTGTGGCTGTGCCTGTGCGTTGCCAAAGGCGAGGCCGTGTGGGAGTTCCCGTCCGCACGGGGCGATGTGCTCTACCTCTGTCTGGAGGACAGCTATTCCCGCATCCAGAACCGGCTGTTGGACATCACGGACGAGGCACCCGACAATCTGTTTTTTGCCACCATGTCGAAAAAGCTCCGCTGTGGTCTGGAGCAACAGATCGAACGCTTCCTCGCGGAGCATCCCGGCACCGCGCTCATCCTCATACATACG
>Ga0183096_1001621_pt1 | contig 18389 bp, 17 predicted proteins | sample Biomet5_FD_127791 | JGI IMG/M metagenome (GOLD analysis project Ga0183096, IMG submission 127791) | Microbial communities from bioreactor (seeded with sewage sludge) at LBNL, California, USA - Biofuel metagenome 5 (version 2) (version 3) | ecosystem: Engineered > Bioreactor > Anaerobic >... | reverse complement strand
GGCCATCCTGCTCACGTGTCTGTGGGTGCTGTCCCTCGCGGGGACGGGCGACGCCCCCTCGGGCTATACGCTCGCCATCGTCGTGATGCTCTGGCTCACGGTGTTGTTCTCGAACTATGCCGAGGCGCTCGCCGAAGGTCGCGGCAAGGCGCAGGCCGACTCGCTGAGAAAGTCAAAGGGCGACGTCACGGCACACAAGGTGCCCTCCGTCGAGCGTCATGACGAGGTTACCGACGTGAGCTCGTCAACTCTAATCAAGAACGATTTCGTGATCGTCTACGCAGGCGAGCAGATTCCGGCTGACGGTACGGTGGTCATGGGCGCCGCCTCGGTCGACGAAAGCGCCATAACCGGCGAATCGGCGCCCGTGATTCGCGAGGCGGGCGGAGACCGTAGCTCTGTCGTGGGCGTCACGACCGTGCTCTCCGACTGGATCGTGGTCGAGGTCACCAATGATCCTGGCGAGAGCTTCCTCGACAAGATGATTGCCATGGTCGAGGGTGCCTCGCGCAAGAAGACCCCCAACGAGATTGCGCTCCAGGTGTTCCTCGTGGCGCTGTGCATCATCTTCATTCTCGTGGTGATGGCGCTCTACGCCTACTCAGACTTCACGGCCGTTCAGGCGGGTATGCCCAATCCCAGCTCGGTCACCACGCTCGTGGCCCTGCTCGTGTGTCTTGCCCCCACGACCATCGGCGCCCTTCTCTCTGCCATCGGCATCGCGGGAATGAGCCGCCTCAACGAGGCCAACGTGCTCGCCATGAGCGGTCGCGCCATCGAGGCCGCCGGCGACGTGGACGTGCTCATGCTCGACAAGACCGGTACCATCACGCTTGGCAACCGCCGCGCCGACGAGTTCATTCCCGTCGACGGCGCGAAGATCGAGGAGCTTGCCGATGCTGCGCAGCTGGCGTCCCTCGCCGACGAGACGCCCGAGGGCCGCTCGATCGTAGTCCTGGCCAAGCAGCGCTTTGGCCTGCGTGGCCGTGAGCTCTCCGAGGCGGATGCGACCTTCGTGCCCTTCTCCGCCAAGACGCGCATGAGCGGAATCGACTACGCGGGCGACGAGATTCGCAAGGGTGCCGCCGACGCCATCGATTCCTATCTCTCCGCCGCCGGAATCGGCGGGCTCTCGGACGAGTGCAGGGAGGCCGTGCAACATGTCGCCCAGCAAGGGGCGACTCCACTCGTCGTGACGAAGAACCACCACGTCCTAGGTGTGATAGAGCTTCGCGACATCATCAAGGAGGGTGTTGCCGAGAAGTTCGCCGATCTCAGGCGCATGGGGATACGCACCATCATGGTGACGGGCGACAACCCCACGACTGCGGCGGCCATCGCCGCCGAGGCCGGGGTGGATGACTTTCTTGCCGAGTCCACACCCGAGGGCAAGCTCGAGACCATCCGTACGTACCAGGCGCAGGGCCACATGGTTGCCATGACGGGTGACGGCACCAACGATGCTCCCGCTCTCGCACAGGCTGATGTGGCGGTTGCCATGAACACGGGCACGCAGGCTGCCAAGGAAGCCGGCAACATGGTGGATCTCGACTCGAGCCCCACCAAGCTCATCGATATCGTGCGCATCGGCAAGCAGCTGCTCATGACGAGGGGTGCCCTCACCACGTTCTCAATCGCCAACGACTTGGCCAAGTACTTTGCGATCATCCCCGCTCTGTTCGTGGACATCTATCCCAAGCTCTCGATGCTGAACGTTATGGGGCTCCACTCGCCGGAATCGGCGGTGCTCGCGGCCATCATCTATAACGCCTTCGTCATCGTGGCACTCATCCCGCTGGCCCTTCGCGGCGTGGAGTACCGGGAAGTCCCAGCGGCAAAGCTGCTCTCGCATAACCTCCTGGTATATGGCCTCGGTGGCCTCGTGGTCCCATTTGTCGTGATCAAGCTCATCGACCTGCTCCTTGTGGTCATGGGCGTTGCATAGGAGGTATGTGATGAAGACGTTTGTCAAGATGCTCCCTCGCGCGTTCGCGGTGCTTCTCGCTGCGACGGTCGTGCTGGGCGTCGCCTACCCTCTTGTGATTTTTGGCGTCGGCCAGGCGTTCTTTCCCTATCAGGCCAACGGTAGCGTGATCGAGGTGGACGGCAAGGCCGTGGGCAGCGAGCTGCTCGCCCAGTGGTTCTCCGATGACGGTCACATGTGGGGCCGCGTGATGGACGTGGACACCTCGTCCATCACAACCTCCGACGGGTCATCCACGCTGTATGCCACGCCGTCAAACCTCTCGCCCGCAAGTGACAAGTACTCACAGCTCATTGCCGAGCGTGTGGCAAAGCTCCGCGCCGCCAATCCGGACGAGGGCGACACGGCCATTCCCGTCGACCTTGTCACCTGCTCTGGGTCGGGGCTTGACCCGGACATCTCGGTTGCCGCGGCGGAGTATCAGATTCCGCGTATCGCGGCCGCGACGGGCCTCTCGACCGATAAGCTCGAATCGATCATCGATGATGCCACGACCGACCGCTTCCTCGGCGTCTTCGGAGAGAGGAACGTCAACGTGCTCAAGGTGAATCTCGCCATCGATGCGGCTCTGGGGGAGTAGAACAAGAGCGCGTATGCGCGCAGTCCGCTGACGAGGCGCATGTCACGAGGGGAGGATCGAGCATGAGGGATGACGAGGGTGAACGGCCGGACCCCGATTCCATCCTGCGGGGCCTGGCGGCGGAGCATCCGAGCTCGAAAGGCGAGCTCAAGATTTTCTTTGGCTACGCCGCGGGCGTGGGCAAGACCTATTCGATGCTGCGGTCAGCCCATGACGAGCTGCAGCGCGGCGTCGATGTGGTGGTGGGCTATGTCGAGCCCCATGCGCGCCCCGAGACCCGAGCCCTTCTCGAGGGGTTCGAGGCCATACCCGTTCGCACCTTCGAGCATGCGGGCGTCTCGCTCATCGAGCCCGACATCGACGCCATCATCGCACGGGCCCCACAGCTCGTCCTGGTGGACGAGCTTGCCCACACCTGTGCCGAGGGGTCACGCCATACGAAGCGCTACCAGGACGTCGAGGAACTCCTCACGGCAGGTATCGACGTGTACACCACCATCAACGTGCAACATCTCGAGAGTCTCAACGACCGCGTGAGCGCGATCACGGGCGTCGTCGTGGGCGAGAGGATTCCCGACCACATCTTCGACGATGCCGACCAGGTCGAGTTCGTGGACATCGAGCCAGAGGACCTCATGACGAGGCTTCGCGAAGGCAAGGTCTACTCGAGCGATCGAGCGGAGCGTGCCCTTGGCAACTTCTTCGACGAGAAGAACCTCACCGCCCTGCGCGAGATCGCCCTGCGCCGTTGCGCCGATCGTGCAAACCTCGTGGTTGAGCGCGTGCGCTCCACCCAAGGGGGCAGCTACTACACGGGCGAGCATGTGCTCGTGTGCCTGTCCTCGTCCCCGTCGAACGGGCGCATCCTGAGGACGGCCTCGCGCATGGCCAAGGCCTTCGACGCCCACCTCACGGCCCTCTCCGTGGAGGTTCCCGGTCGCGAGCTCGCACCTGAGGACGACCAGCGTCTCACCGAGAACATGAGGCTCGCGGAGCGCCTTGGCGCGCAGGTCGAGACCGTCGCAGGTGACGACGTGGCACGGCAGGTCTGCGACTATGCCCGCATGGCGGGGGTGTCGAAGCTCGTGCTTGGTCACAGCACCGTGCGTCGCCGCTTCCTTGGTCCGACGCCGCTCACCGATCGCATCGTGGCCCTTGCGCCCGACCTCGACATCTTCATTATCCCGGACGAGTCGGTGGCGAAAACCGCATGGAGGGGACATTCAAGCAAAAGCTCCCTCTCGCCAGCGGACATCGGCAAAGGCGTCCTCATCCTCATGGCAGTCACCACCGTGGGTTACCTTCTCGAGTCGGTGGGCCTCTCGATCATGAACATTGCCATCCTCTACGTGTTTGGCGTCGTGGCTACGGCCATGATCGTCGACGGCCGAATTCCCTGCCTGATCTACTCGGTGCTCGCGGTTGTCCTTTTCAACTACTTCTTTACCGAGCCCCGCTATACCCTCGTCGCGTGGGACGCCCAGTACCCAGCCACGTTCGTGGTGATGTTCCTGACCGCGGCCCTGGCGAGCTCCATGGCGCAGCGTCTCAAGAGCCAGGCGAAGGCGAGCGCCGAGGCTGCGTATCGAACCCAGGTTCTTCTCGAGTGCGACCAACTCCTTCAGAGGGCCAAGAACCCCGATCAAGTCGTCGAGGTCATGGTGGGGCAGCTCATCAGGCTTTTGAAGCGCGATGTTGTCTACTATCCCGCCGAGGAGGGACGTCTGGGGCCGGTAAGGACCTTTCCGGCGAGCGGGGGCACCATCGACCCTTCCTGCACGAGCGACAACGAGCGGGGCGTGGCGATCTGGGTGTATCGCAACAACAAGCGCGCCGGAGCCACGACGGATACTCTTGGAAGCGCTGCCTGCCTGTACCTGGCCGTGCGTGCCGTGGACATGGTGTACGGGGTCGTGGGAATCGTGATGGGCAACGAGGCGATCGATGCGTCCGGCAGCGGTATCACCCTCTCGATCCTTGGCGAGACCGCCCTTGCCCTCGAGAAGGAGCATGCGCTCGCCCAACGAGAAGAGGCAGCGGTCCTTGCCAAAAACGAGCAGCTCAGAGCAAACCTGCTGCGGTCGGTCTCCCATGATCTCCGGACACCCCTCACGGCAATCACCGGCTGCTCGAGCCTCCTTGCGGAAGATGATGGGAGCATGTCCGTCGAGCATCGGCGCGAACTTGCGATTGCCATCAACGATGATTCGATCTGGCTTGGTGGGCTCGTCGAGAACCTGCTTTCGCTCACGAGAATCGAGGAGGCCCACGTGAGCCTCTCCCTCGAGCCCGAGCTCGTCGAGGATGCGGTGGACGATGCGGTCAGGCACGTGAGCCGCGACATTTCGACGCATCACGTTGAGTTGTCCCGACCCGATGAGCCTGTCGTCGCCATGATGGACGTTCGCCTCATCGTGCAGGTGGTGGTGAATCTCGTGAATAACGCGGTCCAACACACGCCCAGGGGGTCAACCATCCACATCTCGTCGAGCAGCCAGGACGGCAAGGCGGTAATCGAGGTTGCCGACGACGGTCCTGGTATTGCGGATGCCGAGAAGGCACGGGTGTTCGAGAGGTTCTATACGGTCGCAGATGGAGAGGGCGATCATCGCCGCGGGACCGGTCTTGGTCTTGCGCTGTGCAAGTCGATAGTGAACGCACACGGAGGGGATATCGTCGTCCTTGACAACCCTCCCCACGGTGCCATTTTCAGGGTTACGCTGCCGCTCGCACGGACCGACGCCCCCGAGGACAGCGCGCGTTTGGATTCGGGAAGCGAGGGAGGAACCGATGACGCCGACTGACAGAAAGCCGTTGGTTCTCGTCGTGGAAGACGATGCCGCCGTAAGAAGCCTTATCGCGGCGACGCTCGACATCGAGGAATGCCGCCATATGACTGCGGCGTCTGGGAGCGCGGCGATCGCTGCTGCTGCCACCCAGAACGTCGATGTCGTCCTTCTTGACCTTGGTTTGCCGGACATTGATGGGGTCGAGGTCATTCGTAGGGTCCGGACCTGGTCTGAGGTCCCCATCATCGTGATCAGCGCCCGCTCCGAGGACTCCGACAAGATTCTGGCACTCGACTCAGGTGCCGACGACTACATCACCAAGCCCTTCTCGGTGGAGGAGCTTCTTGCGCGCGTCAGGGTCGTACTCCGGCGTCGTGCCCGGGAGGCGGCGAGCGCATCGACGTTTGAGAACGGAGACCTCACGATAGACTACTCCGCAGGGACGGCCTCCCTTGCGGGGGAGGAGCTGCGCCTCACCGCCATGGAGTATCAGCTGCTGTGCCTTCTCGCGAGGAACGTGGGCAAGGTGCTCACCCATGGCTACATCCTCCGCGAGGTGTGGAACAGCACGTCTGATGGCGACCGCGCGAGCCTGCGCGTGTTCATGGCCAGCCTTCGCAAGAAGATAGAGGCGGACCAGTCAAACCCTCGATACATCCAGACGCAGGTGGGCGTGGGGTATCGCATGGTAAGGGTGTGAGCGCCTGCGGAAGGCGTACGAAATTTGCCGCGCCCCCTGCCTCCCCCTGCCACCAACAAGACTCGAATACGTCAAGCATGGCCTTGCTGCGCGCGAAGAGGTGTCGCCGGCCGCAGGAGGGCTGTCACTTGGCACGAATCTGGCTAAGGTCAAGGGCTAGGCAGGGTTTCCGCCGGTATATCGTTTAACTTGCGTTTTATTTCTCTCAAACAATCTTTACGTGACTTATGCTGTCGAAATCGTATACTCCCACATAGGGAGAAGGAGTTTTCTGAGAATGGGCTCAGAAAACAGAGGCGTGCCACGTTTCCCTAGACGGACGTCCCCAAAGGAAACGTACTGCGATTGCCTTGTTTTCCGAGAGAATGCGGGTGGCGACTCATGGGTGAAGCAAAAGGAAAGATGAGAGCACTCTATGTCGAGGAGCGACGCGCAGAAATATTGAGAGTTATTGAAGAGAAGAAGAACATCTCCGTTAAGCAAATCTGCGAAACATTCGGTGTTTCTGCTGTTACCGCAAGAGGGGATCTCGAAAAGCTCGAGAACCTCGGAAAGCTGCAGCGTGTTCATGGGGGAGCCTTTTCCATCGACCATACGCTCGTCTCCCTAGAGCTCGATAAAAGAATGTCAATTAACTCGGAGGGCAAGAAGGAAATAGCGAAGCTTGCCAATAGCTTGGTCTGCGAAGGGGACTCTCTGCTCGTTGACGCTGGAACGACTACGCTTGAATTCGTAAAAACACTTTCCAATAAACGAAACATAACAATTGTTACGCACGATTTGCCGGTCGCAAACTATGCGGACGTCCACTTGCCCAACGCCTCGGTCGTGGTCATCGGGGGTGCGCTGAGAGACAACCATCACGACTGCTACGGGTCGATAACCGTCAGCGTAATTAACCAGCTTTATGTCGATAAAGCATTTCTTGGTGCCAACAGCTTCTCCCCTGAACAGGGCTTTATGACGGAGTCTCTGTTTGCAGAAGAGGTCAAGCATGCACTGCTCGCACACGCAAAAGAAAAAATCGTTCTAATTGATAGTTCGAAGCTCGATCATCATAATTTTAAGAAATTTGCCGATGTTAATGATTTTGATTATGTAGTTATGGACAAAGACGTTGATGGCAGGATGGGCGAGGCCATCCGAACAAAAGGATGTAGGACCCAGCTAATGACTGCTGAAAATAAGCCAGATTCCTAGTCCGGTCGACCGCTCGCCGCGCGTGTTTCATTTTTCTGATGCTTGCGACGCTTCATAACTCCTCGTAACCACCTTTCGAAAAATACGTTCATCCCCCTTTTTTTACCGTTCGCTTCTGTTTTTTCACTTTCGATTGACTTACGGTAGCCGAATGTTTTATTTCTATTACAACAACGGTCACCAAGAGTTCCCTTTTCCGGAGACTAGTCAGCGAAAGAGGAAGAGATGCGGAAGTTTAAGTTCGGCGTTGATACTTTCATTTGGAGTGAGAACTTCTCCAAAGACGACCTGTGGATTATCCCGAAGGCCGACAGTCTCGGCTTTAGGGTCCTCGATATCGCGGTCGCGCATCCCGAGTCATTCCCAACTCAAGAGGTAAAGGGTGCGCTCGAGAAAACCAATCTTGAGGTTGTTACCACTACGACGCTCGGTGCAGGCACCAACCCCATCTCGCCAGATCCAGAGGTTCGCGTTGCGGCAGTCAGGTCAATGAAAACGCTGGTGGACATCAATGCCGAGCTTGGATCTCACATCATCGGCGGTGTCAACTATGCAGGTTGGGGATATCTGACCGGGTACCCGCGAACGAGTGATGAGTGGAACCGATCGGTCGCCTGCATGCGCGAGGTTGCTGAGTATGCTTTCGACGTCGCTCCCGGCCTTTCGATTTGTGTCGAACCGTGCAATCGCTTCGAAACCCACTTCCTTAACACGGCGGAGGATGGCGTGAAGTACTGCAGGGCGGTTGGGATTAGCAACATGGGAGTCCATCTCGATTGCTTCCATATGATGCGCGAGGAGACAAGCTATTGGGATGCCGTGCACACCTGCGGCAAGGAGTATCTCCGCTACGTCCATGTGTGCGAGAACACCCGAGGTATTCCGGGAACGGGCCTTGTTCCCTGGAAGGAGTTCTTTTTGGCTCTCGAGGATATCGATTACGACGGTTATTGCGTAATAGAAAGCTTTGACCCCCGCTTTGAGGAACTGAATAGCCAGTGTGCAATCTGGCGCAAATTTGCCGAGACTGGCGAAGAACTCGCCGTCAAGGGACTGTCGAACCTGCAGACAATTGCATCCGAGGTGGATGCAGAAAAGGAAGGGAGAAAGTAATGCTCGTTAATCTCACTCAGATTCTTGCCGAAGCCGAAGCCGGAGGATATGCCGTTGGGTGTATCAACACGCCCAATGTCGAGACCCTTCGCGGCGTGGTAGATGCCGCAGAGGATTTGAACGTCCCCGTCATCATCGACCACGCTCAAGTGCACAACTCGCTCATTCCTATCGAGCATATCGGCCCGAAGATGGTTGAGTATGCACGACAGGCAAAGGTTCCCGTATGCGTTCATCTCGACCATGGTAGCGACTACACCTTTGTTATGAGAGCACTACGCGCCGGCTTCTCATCCATTATGTACGATCTCTCCGCCGAACCCTATGAGACCAACGTCGCAAAGCTTACTGAATTCACCAGGCACGCGCATGAGATGGGCGTGACGGTCGAGGCAGAACTTGGCGTCATGACACTTGCTCAGGGCGAGGGTTGGACACACGAGAGTATCAAGAAAACCTACACCGACCCTACGCAGGCGGCAGACTTTGCCACTAGGACTGGCGTCGACGCCCTTGCAGTTTGCTTTGGTACGGCGCATGGCATCTATGCAGAGCCGCCGCAGCTGGACATTCAGCGAGTGAGGGACATTCGCGCCGCCGTTCCTGCTTCTACCCGCATTGTCATGCATGGCGGATCGGGCGTTGACGAGAATCAGGTTATGCAGGCAATCTCTGCTGGCATCTCGAAGGTTAACTACTACAGCTATATGGGTCAGGCAACGACCAAGCACATGGCTGAGTATCTGCAGGGTGAGGGTGCAAACCAGTTCTGGCACGAGAACCACGAAGAGGCCTATCGCTTCATTCGCCAGTATGCTGGCCATATTCTCACTGTGTTCAGGAACGGCAAGTAGGGACTATTTTGGGAGCTGATCCGTGCGCAAGCCGGGTTAGGCGAGCATTGGAGGGGAGGGAACATGAAAGTCGTAGGAGTCACCTCTTGTGCTACCGGCATTGCCCATACCTACATGGCCGCTGATGCCATCCAGAAAATATGTAAAAAGATGGGCTATGAGTGCAAGGTTGAGACGCAGGGGGCAGTGGGGATCGAGAACAAGCTCTCGAGTTCTGATATTGCAACCGCCGATCTCATCATCTTTGCAAATGACGTGCAGGTAAGTAGAATTGAGCGCTTTGAAGCATACAAATACAAGATAAAGAAGCTCAGTCCTCACGAAGTCATTGCGCATCCTGACGTCATTTTTAAGTAATGTACCCAAACTGCAAGCATTGGTCTCAATAAAGAAGAGAGGAAGAATAATGAGCGGAAAGTCCGCAAAGGAATTCGGCAAAGAACTCCAAGACGCGCTGCTCACGGGCGTTTCATATATGCTGCCATTCGTTATCGGCGGCGGCGTTCTGATTGCGCTTGGTTTCCTGCTCGGTGGCTATTTGATTCCAAACGACGCCTATGGAAGTAGCTTTGCCTCTACAGTGTTCTGGCTCGGAAAAGTTGCTTTTGGGTTCATGGTTCCTGTTGTCGCCGCATACATCGCATACGGGATTGCCGATAAACCCGGTATCGCCGTTGGTATGGTTGGCGGCTGGATGGCCACCGACCCTTGGGGCGTTGGACAGGCATCTGGTTTTATCGGCGCGATCATCGCGGGTCTTATTGCGGGGTATCTAGTTAACGCCCTAAAAAAGATTCCCCTTCCCACCATACTCAAGTCGCTGCTGCCGACGCTTATTATCCCGGTGTTCGGCATTCTCATCGAAGGCGTCCTGATGTTTTATGTGATCGGCAGCCCGCTTGCTGCGCTCACGTCAGCACTTACCGCGTTCTTGAGCGGGCTGAGTGGCGGAAATCTCATTGTTCTGGGGATCATTCAAGGCTGCATGCTTGCATTCGATATGGGTGGAACCGTTAATAAAGTTGCCTATGCGTTTGCGCTTGCCGCAATGGATGCCGCAAACTACATGCCCATGGCCGCAAACTTTGTCGGATCAATGGCGCCTCCCCTGGGCATCGCCATCGCAATCATCGTCAGCAAGAAGATGCACGTTCGTAAGTTCCACGCGGAAGAGGCAAGCAATGGCAACCTCGTTGGCCTGTTTGTCGGTGCCTTCTCGATGATCACGGAGTACGCGATTCCCTATGCCGTCGCCGATCCTCTGCGTGTCATCCCGTCCCTCATGGCGGGCTCTGCCGTCGGCTGTGCCCTTTCTTATGCGTTCGGTCTGACCATGATGGCTCCCCATGGTGGTCTGTTCGTACTCTTTGCGCTCAACAACGTCCCGCTCTTCCTCGTCGCCCTTCTTGCTGGTGGCCTCGTGTCGGCCGCCTGCCTTCTTGCGCTCAAGAAGAACGTCACTGACGAAGAAGAGGCAGAAGCCGAGGAGAGCATCGAGGCCTAGGCCGCCCGCGCGTACCGTGTCGATAACATTACGGAAGGAACGTGTAATCAATGGCTAAGCTCGTAGATATACTTGAGAAGTTCCCCTTCCCGCCTGAGAAGAAGAAGCCCGCGCTGATCAGGAAGTCAGAGTACTCAACTGCGATCTATCCTCCCAACGATGCTTCCACCTCGGACAACACCTTCACCATCATCTCGACGGACACCTTCATGCTCGGTATCTATGAGCTTGCCCCTGGAGGAGTCTTTCTCCCTCTGGACATCCACCCCGGCGATGAGTCCTACTATATTCTCCAGGGTCCCGTGATTCAGCGGAGCGGCAATGGACAGTTTGCATACCTCCAGACCGGAGAAGGACTGTTCATGCCCATGGGCGCGTGGCACTGCGCACACAATTTCTCGGACAAGAAGACGCGCATCCTGTACTTCATCACGCCAAAGGCGTGGAGCAAGGATATTCCTCCCGCAGTCATCCCCTCTGACGAGGAGACCAAGTATTACAAGGGCGCAAACAATGACAGGCTTCCCAATATGCAAGGCGTGATCGAGGACATCTCGCGTCAAGGGTGTACGGATGACATCGGGCACTTCCCCGTGGAGGGTTCAGAGGCGCGGGCGACCGGCGCGGTCTATGCCGTTCGCGAGCACGAGAAGCTCAACAACATCCATGGCACGCACCATCCGATGTTGCTCCGTTTCATCACGAGCAATGACTTTGGCAACTTCGGCGAGATGATTCTCCCAGCCGGTGGCTATGGTCCGCGCTGCTCAGATCCAGATGTCCACGAGGGCGACGGGTGCATCTATTGTGTCGACGGACCAGTCACGCTCAACCTTGTTGACTTGGAGGAGAGCTTTGTCCTTGAGGAGGGGGATACGTTCTTCCTTCCTGCTCACACGAAGTATCAGCTTGTGAACTTCGAAGCCAAGCCAGTTAAGGCGGTCTTCGGCATCACCCAGCTCTAACGGATTAATTCGGCTCAAACAGTGGGAGGCATCGGTTTCCTCCGACGCCTCCCCGTTTTTTCAGGAGTGAATGTCGTGAACATTGTTATAGGGAGCGATGAGGCCGGCTTTTGCCTCAAGGAGCAGGTTAGAGATTATTTGAAAGCCGCCGGTCATGCGGTCACCGATGTTGGCGCATTCTCGGAAAGCCCCGTGCTCTATCCCGAGATAGCGGAGAAGGCCTGCGAGAAGATCACGAGTGGTTCCTGCGAGCGTGGGGTGCTCATCTGCGGGACGGGTATCGGGATGGCAATTACCGCAAACAAGATACCCGGAATCAGGGCCGCCGTTGGTCACGACGTCTATTCGGCCGAGAGAAGCGTTTTGAGCAACGATTGCCAGGTTGTGACATTTGGAGCAAGGATAGTCTCGTATCAATACGTGACGAGACTCCTAGATACGTGGCTGTCATGCGCATTCGTTGATGGGCCAAGCACCCCCAAGGTCGAGAGAATTACCCAAATCGAAAGCAAGTATGTGAGGCGATAGGCATGCAGAGAATCATCAACGACCCAGACATGGTCGTAGAGGAGATGCTCCTTGGGTTTACCCAGAGCAGGAGCGATCTTCTTCATGTTGATCCAGATAATCCGCGCGTGTTTCTCTCCAACTCCTTCTCCGAGAAGAAAAAGGTGGGCGTGGTTGCCGGAGGCGGCAGCGGCCATTTTCCCGCGTTTATTGGCTATTGCGGCAGGAACATGGTCGATGCGGTTGCGGTGGGTGAGATCTTCTCGTCTCCCACGGCAAAGTCGTTCTACGACTGCATCAAAGACGTTGACCAGGGTCTGGGAGTTGTCGTTCTCTATGGCAACTACGCCGGGGACAACATGAACGTCAAGATGGCTCGTAAGAAGGCCGAGAAAGAAGGCATCTGTGTCGAGGTCGTCGTAGCAAACGATGACGTGGCAAGCGCTCCTCGCGACGATCGCTCCCATCGCCGTGGCGTCGCCGGTGAGATTTTTATGTGGAAGGTGGGAGGAGCTAAGGCTGCGATGGGCGGCACGCTTGACGAGGTCATTTCCTCCGCGCAGAAGGCGATTGACAGCACACGCAGCATGGGTATCGGCCTTGGTCCATGTACGATTCCCGCAAACGGCAAGCCAAACTTCTCAATCGCGGACGGGACCATGGAGGTCGGCATTGGCCACCATGGCGAGCCTGGGATTCGGGTGGAGACGCTCAAGACCGCAAACGAGATGGCCGACGAGATGACGGAGACCATACTTCGGGACCTCCCCTTCGAAAGGGGAGACGAGGTCGCCGTACTTGTCTCCGGGCTTGGTGCTACACCGGTTATGGAGCAGTACATCCTCTACAGCCGCGTCGGCAGCATCCTTGCGCAAAGGGGAATCACCGTCTATAAGTCCTACGTGGGAAATTACTTCACGTCGCTTGAGATGAATGGAATAACCTTGACGGTGCTGCGGCTTGATTCCGAACTCAAGCAATGTCTTGACTATCCTGTTGACACTCCGGGTCTCGTACAGCGGGAGAGATAGCAATGCAGACGATACGAAATGCAAAGAATGCCGGAATTACCCGCTCGGTCATCGAGGCCATTCACGAGAACGCTGCCTATCTCAGCGAAATTGACGGGGCGACAGGAGACGGTGACCACGGGGTCAACATGAACAAGGGGTTTCTCCTCGCTGGGACGCGCATCGGTGAGGACATGGGCTTCTCCGAATCGCTTCTCGTGCTGGGAGACACGCTCATCATGGACATTGGTGGCAGCATGGGGCCCATCTACGGTACTCTTTTCTCCACGCTTGGCGAGGTTCTGGAGCCAGCGGACGAGATCGGTGCCCCCTTGTTTGCAAAAGCCCTTGATGATGCAACCCAAGCACTGATGGACCTCGCGGGGGCACGTCTTGGAGATAAGACTCTCGTCGACACGATTTATCCCGCGGCCGTCTCGTTCAGGACCGCCGTTGCCGAGGGAAGGACATTCGAAGATTGTCTTTCTGCTATGGCGTGCGGCGCAGAGCATGGAAAAGAAAGCACGAGACAAATGCAAGCGAGAATAGGTCGCGCCGCGCGCTTGGGGGAGAGAAGCATCGGCTTTCTTGACGCGGGTGCAACATCGTGCTGCATCATCCTCCAGGCGATGAGCGGGGCCATGCAACCCGAGCTCCAAGGGGTTGAGAAGTAACCAACGCGTCCGGACGTCACTTTGACGCATCAATGATATGCCGCCACCATGGTGCCGGATACGGTGTCGTATAGCACAAGAAGGTACGCATGCTATGCGTGTACTTCCTTGGGGCGTGAGAGCCTTTCGGTTATCTCCACGGTAATGTATGCCAAAACGATAGTTGATGTTCGACTTCAGGGGCGATGCATTCGTCTGGCGCTGCACTCAGAAGACCAGTCCCTTTTCTTGTCCCAGTCAACCACGTTTGATGGCCAGCATCATTCCATCGCCAATGGGCAGGAGCGTGCTTTCCAGCTCGGGGGATGAAACGACCTTTTGATTGAACTCGTCCATGGGAGAAACCTGATCAGACCACTTCTCGTCTAGGTTCATCACAGGGAAAAGGGCGTCGTCCCCGATCAATATCCCGCCGGGCCTCAACACCCTGATGCAGTCGTCAAGCAACGTTGGATATAGACGCTTGTCAACATCCTGGAAGACCATGTCGAAGCTCTCGTCTGGAAATCCGGGCACAATCTCTAGTGCGTCCCCATGGATCAGATGCACGACATCATCCACACCTGCGGCCTCAAAGTTTTTCTGCGCCTGGCCCGCAACCCCTGAATCAAACTCAACCGTGAAGATGCTTCCCCCATAGCGCCGCGCGACAAGTGCCATTGATGTCGCGGAAAACCCAATGCTGGTTCCGATCTCCAAGATCTTCTTTGGACGCTGCATATGCAGAATGACTCGCAAGAACCGTGCGGCGTCATCGTCAACCACAGGGACGAAATCCCTCCAACCAGTACGCTCTATGAACTGTTGCCTCTGCAGGGATGTATTTGACGTGTATAGGGCCTCGATGTAGTGACGATAGCCATCCAGTACGTCGTTGCGATGTCCGTCATGTCCCATGTTTCCTCCTGCATTTGTATGCTTGGCGGAAAATGGCAACAACACACCATCCGGTCAAGCAGACCAGCTGATGTGTTGATTAACGTAAACACTTACGACGTACATCTATGTATGACATGGTGCACGTCTCCGTGCGGGCTGTCAATATGCCCACGTCGCAGAGCGCTATTGGTTCTCCGTTAGCCAGATGTCGCAGATAACGACACTATCCAAGGTGAGCGGCGGGGATTATGTCGTTATCTGTGACATCTGGCTAACGATACCTGCCGCAGGGCATCGCCTACCAGATGCCGAGTACGTGCTGCATGATGAGGCTCACGATGGTGATGCCCGCCCAGCAGCAGGCACCAAGCGCCACGGGCTTGCCGCCTGTGCGCACGAGCTTGACTACGTCGCTGTTGAGTCCGATTGCCGCCATCGCGGTCACGATCATGAACTTGCTCAGCTCCTTGGCGGGGACGAACGCGGTTGCACTCACGCCATGTGCCAGCGCGACGGTCGTGATGACCGAGGCGACCACGAACCAGAGGATGAAGAACGGGAAGATCGCGCGGAAGTTCACCTTCGCGCCCTCGACCCCGGCCGCGCGCTCGCGACGGACGCGGATGAAGGCGAGCACGAGCGTAATGGGAATGATCGCAAGCGTTCGAGTGAGTTTGACGGTGACGGCCTTGTCGAGAGTCGCCGTGCCCAGACCCCACATGCTATCCCAGGTTGACGCCGCAGCCGTGACCGACGACGTGTCGTTGACGGCCGTGCCCGCAAAGATGCCGAAGGCCTCACCCGAGGTGGTGTCAAAGCCGATGAGACTTCCGAGCACCGGGAAGAACAGTGCCGCGATGACATTGAAGAAGAAGATGACCGAGATGGACTGCGCGACCTCCTCGGCATCGGCGTCGATGACGGGTGCGGCTGCGGCGATGGCACTGCCGCCGCAGATTGAGGAGCCCACGCCCACGAGCGTCGAAGTCTTGCTGGGAATGTGCATGACCTTGTGCAGTGCATAGGCGATGACCAGCGAGGTCGTAATCGTGCATACGATGATGGGCAGCGACTGGACCCCCGTGCGGGCGATTACCGCGAGGTCGAGACCAAAGCCCAGAAGGATGACGGCCCACTGCAGGACCTTCTTCGAGACAAAGGTGATGCCTGGGCCAAACGAGTTGCGCACGAGCGGCGTGCGATTGATGGCCATGCCGGCGAGAATGGCGAAGATGGGCCCGCCTATCACAGGAAAAGCCTGACCGAGCAGCCATGCCGGCACCGCTATCGCCAAGCAGAACAGAATGCCCGGGCCCTTATCTTTGATACGTCCCATGCCGACCCCTTTCGTGACCCGTAGCGACTCGTACGATTCTAGGGGTGCCATGCGATAATCTATTCGTATTGATTTCTATACGTATAATGTGGATTCTTATAGATGGGCCATACGACCGGAGGCACCCGTGCTTGATACGCGCGTAGAGACGTTTCTCGCGGTCTGCGAGACCCTGAGCTACACAAAGGCGGCAGCTACGCTGCACCTCTCGCAGCCTGCGGTGTCGCAGCAGGTACACGCCCTCGAGCAGGACTACGGCGTGCCGCTTTTCATCTACCAGGGCAGGCTGCTCCATCTCACCGCCGCCGGCCGAACTCTCGAGCGCGCCGCGACGACAGTGAGAAACGACGACGCGCTGCTCAGGCAGCGCATCGCCGCCGGAGGGATCGACGAGCTGCCGCTGCGCTTCGGAGTGACGATGACCATCGGAGAGTTCGTCGTGGCGCGACCACTTGCGCGCCTGCTCGACCTCCATCCCCACGCCGACGTGCGGATGGAGATGGCAAACACGAGCGTTCTTCTCGCCAGGATGCGGGCAGGGAGTATCAACTTCGCGCTCGTCGAGGGGTTCTTCGACGCTCGCGAGTTCGATTCCGCGGTACTCTCCGTCGAACGCTTTGTCCCCGTGTGTGCGGTCGGACATGCCTTCCTGAGAGAGCCGCGCCGGCTGCAGGACCTTCTCGACGAGCGGGTCCTCGTGCGCGAGGTGGGATCGGGAACACGTGACGCCCTCGAGCGCCAGCTTGCCACACACGGCCTCTCCGTGGATGCCTTCGGGCATACGGTGCAGGTCGGAGGCATGCAGGCAATCCTCCAGCTGCTTGAGCTCGATGCGGGCATCTCGTTTCTCTATGAGCCGGTGGTCGCGGAGCGGATTGCTGCCGGGGGACTGCGCGAGATCGACTTGGAGGACTTCTCGGTCACACACGAGTTCTCGATGGTCTGGGAGCGTGGGAGCGCCTACGAGTCGACGTATCGCTCGATCTGCGAGCAGTTGCGGGAGGGGCGCACATGGAAGTGCTGACGGTGAACGGACGGGCGTTCGAGGTGGTCGAGCTGCTGGGGAAGGGCAAGGGAGGCTATTCCTACCTTGTCGAGGCTGCCGGGCTTCGGTATGTGGTGAAGCAGATCCATCACGAGCCATGCGGCTACTATCAGTTTGGCGACAAGTTCGAGTCCGAGCTGCGAGACCATGCGAGGCTCGTCGAGGTTGGCATACGGATGCCCCGCCTGCTCGATTTCGACCGCGATCACGAGAGGCTCCTGAAGGAGTACGTCGATGGCCCGACCATCTATGACCTGGTAATTCGGGGTTCTCTGCCAGAAACCTACCTTCGACAGGTCAGGGAGATGTGCCGGGCACTCTACGAGCATCGCCTGAACATCGACTACTTCCCGACGAACTTCGTGGTTCGGGACGGGCTGCTCCACTATATCGACTTCGAGTGCAACGAGTACATGGATGAGTGGAGCTTCGAGAGCTGGGGAGCCAGGTACTGGTCGCAGACGCCAGAGCTGCTCGAGTAGGCGGCGAGCCACTGAGCGTCCGGGTGGACCCGTTGCGGCCTCTGGCTAACGACACCGCCCGCCGCGCCGCGGTCGTCCGTCACACAAGACGGTTGGCGCGCTCCGCCATGACTACCATCAAGACGAGAAGAACAGCAAGATAGAAGGGGTAAAGACCTATCGAGACATGCTCGGCGACAAGACCGAAGATCGGTGCCATGACCGATCCCACATACGCGAAGGCCATCTGCATGCCCGTGAGCGAGAGTGCGTTCTGCTCGCCAAAGCGCGCTGGCGTGGCATGGATGATCGAGGGGTAGATGGGCGCGCAGCCGCAGCCGGTCATTACTAGGCCTACGAGCAGGGTGGCGTTGCCTGCGGGGAGAAGAACGAGTGCGATGCCCACACCCACGAGCGCCTGGCCGAGCCGAATCATGGACTTGTCGTCAAGACGCAGCGTGAGAAAGCCGCTTGCGGCTCGACCTGCGGTGATGCCCAGATAGAAGAGGGAGGCCCAGCCCGCGGCCTCGTCAGCCGGAATTCCACGCCCAAGCGAGCAGTAGCTTGCGGCCCACATGCCACAGCTGGACTCGAGCGCACAATAGCAGAAGAAGCAGATGAACACCTCTCGCACGCCGGGGATGGTCAGAAGCTCACGCCGCGAGATCGTCGCCGGTTGCCGCTCGGTCCCCTGCGAGGATTTCTCGGCCCTTGCCCAGAGCCTCCGGCTTGGCACGATAAGCCCGACGATGACAAACTGCATGAGACCGATGACAAGAAATCCCAGG
>Ga0183096_1001615_pt1 | contig 18463 bp, 18 predicted proteins | sample Biomet5_FD_127791 | JGI IMG/M metagenome (GOLD analysis project Ga0183096, IMG submission 127791) | Microbial communities from bioreactor (seeded with sewage sludge) at LBNL, California, USA - Biofuel metagenome 5 (version 2) (version 3) | ecosystem: Engineered > Bioreactor > Anaerobic >... | reverse complement strand
CCCGCTTGCGGCGGCGGCGCCGCGGGCCGGCCCATGGTCTACCTGATGATTCTGGCGGCCGATATGGTGGCGGTGGCCGCGCCTTCCTTTGACGCCATGACGGCCGACTTTACCCCGCCGGAGCAGCGCCAGAGGGCCTTTTCGCTGCTCTACCTGGGCATCAACATCGGCATGGCCGCCAGCCCCATCCTGGGCGGGCTGCTGTTCCAGAACCACCTGCGGCTGCTGTTCTTTTTTGATGCCGCCACCACTGTGACTTCGGTGGCCATCATCCTGTGGGGCGTGGGCGAGCCACACCGCGGCGCCGCTGTTTCGGGACCGGCGCCGGCGCAGCGGCGGTCCTCGCTGGCTTCGGCGCTGCGGGCCGCCCCGGTGCTGCTGGGGTTTGTGCTGCTGATGTTCTGCTACGATTTTTGCTACTCCCAGTGGAACTTTATGCTGCCGGCCCAGTTCGGCGACCTGTTTGGCCCAGGCGGGGCGCGGCTGTTCAGCCTGCTCGGTTCGGCCAACGCCGTCACGGTCATCCTGCTGACGCCGCTGGTGACCCTGCTGACCCGCAGGATGCGCCCGCTGGCCGCCGTTGCGGCAGGGGGGCTGCTGTTCGCCGCGGCCTTCCTGGGCTTTGCGGCTGGGGGCCCCTACCCGCTGTACCTTCTGTACGCCGAGGTGTTTACCCTGGGCGAGATCTGCACCACCATCCAGATCGGCGCCTTTTTGTCCAACCACGCCCCCGCGGACTGCCTGGGCCGGGTTTCGGCCTTTTCCAGCATCGTGCGCGGCACGGGGGCGGCCCTGGGGCCGATGGTGATGGGCGGCGCGCTGGGTCTGTGGGAGTACCGCAGCTGCTGGCTGTGGGTGCTGGCACTGATGCTGGCGGGCAGCCTGGGTATGTTTTTGCTGGGCCGCCGTGACACCTCCCCCCGCGGCGCGTGAGGCCGGCGGCAGGTTCGCCGCCAATTTTCCGGGTTCGCCCGGCATCAGGAGGAGACCGATGGAAAATGAAGTGCTTCGCCAGCTGAACCAGCGAAAATCCGTCCGGGTGTTCGCCCGCAGGCGCATCGGCCCCGCCCAGCGCCAGGCCATCCTGCAGGCCGCTGTGCAGGCCCCCACCGCCGGCTGCCAGCAGCTTTACACCATCCTGGAGATCACCGACCAGCAGCTGAAAAACCGCCTGGCCGAATCCTGCGACCACCAGCCCTTCATCGCCAAGGCGCCGCTGGTGCTGGTGTTCTGCGCCGACGCCCGGAAGTGGTACGACCTGTACTGCTTGGCGGGCTGCAGCCCCCGCAAGCCCGGCCCCGGCGACCTGCTGCTGGCGGTGGACGACGCCGTGGCGGCCGCCCAAAACGCCGTGACCGCCGCCTGGAGCCTGGGCATCGGCAGCTGCTACATCGGCGACATCATGGAACAGGCCGAGCTGCACCGCCGGCTGCTGGAACTGCCGGACTGCGTCTTCCCGGCGGCCATGGTGGTGTTCGGCTGGCCCACCGAACACCAGCTGCAGCGCACCAAACCGGCCCGCTGTCCGCTGGAGCTGGTGGTGCAGCAGAACACCTACCATCCCCTGACCCCCGACCAGCTGCGGCAGATGACGGCCAGCCGCGGCGCGCAGGACTTTGCCGCGTGGACCAGGGCCTTCTGCGCCCGCAAATACAACAGCGCCTTTTCGGCCGAGATGAACCGTTCGGTCAGCCTGTATCTGAAAAAGTTCCTGTAAAATAATTCCGTATCAGGCTCTTGATTCCGCAGCCTTTGCGCGGTACAATATTCTATTGTGCCGTACAGGGGCTTTTTTGTACCCTGATGGGTCACGCATTTTTGAAATGAAGGTGCCATTTTGACAGAAATCTATCGAAACGATCTGATTTACAGCATCTCTTACGCGCTGGATTATGTGGAGCGTGAGATCGCGCAGATATCGGGACACCATTCCAAAAGGGTGGCCTACCTGGCCGGCGCCATGGGGCGCGAGATGGGCTATACCGACGCGCAGCTGCTGAATCTGGCAGCCTGCGGCGCCCTGCACGACAACGCCCTGTCGGAGTACCAGCAGCGCAAGACCCTGAAGGGCACCCATATGTCCGCCGGCGAGTTTCGGGAAAACCTGGGGCTGCACTGCGCCATCGGTGAGCAAAACATCGAGCAGCTTTCGTTTTACCCCACGGTGCGTGGGGCAATTCTGTATCACCACGAGCGGGCCGACGGCAAGGGCCCCTTTGGCAAAACGGCCGATGAAACGCCGGTGTTTGCCCGGCTGATCCACATCGCCGACATGGTGGATGTGCAGTTTGACCTGAGCCGCATGACCCAGGAAAAATTTGAGCAGGTCTGCCGGTATGTCAGGGAATCCACCGGCACCCTGTACGACCCCCAGACGGCCCAAACCTTTTTGATGCGCTTTTCCGACCCTTTGAAGATGAGCATGGACCTGGACACCCTGGATCAGTGCCTGCGGCGGGAATTGCCCGAGGTCAGGGCGGACTACCAGCCCGACGAGCTGATCCGCCTGGCCAGCATCTTTTCAAAGATCATCGACTACAAGTCGCCTTTCACCTGCCGCCACTCCAGCGGCATCGCCGAAAAAGCCCGCCGCATGGCCGAATTTTACGGTTGGGATGCCGACACCCAGGCCCAGCTGTACCTGGCCGGCGCCCTGCACGACGTGGGCAAGCTGATGGTCAGCTCGGAGATCCTTGAAAAGCCGGACAGGCTGACCGCCGAGGAATACCGCCACATCCAGAACCACGCCTACGGCAGCTACGTGGTACTGCACGGCATCCGGGGGCTGGAGGAGATCTCCTCCTGGGCCTACCTGCACCATGAAAAGCTGGACGGCAGCGGCTACCCCTTCGGCCGCACCGGCGACACCCTGAACCGTAAGGAACGCCTGATGGCCTGCCTGGACATCTACCAGGCGCTGCGCGAGGCCCGGCCCTACAAGCAGGGCGTGGGCCACCGCGCCGCCATGGAGATCCTGGAGCAGATGGCGCGCAGCGGCAAGCTGGACGCGGACATTGTGCGGGACATCGACAGCTGCTTTGCCGGAGTGACCGACGACCCCACAGTGCAGGCCTGAAGCCGGCGCGTCCCTAACAAACTGCAGTAAAAAAACGCCCCCGGAAGGTTCCGGGGGCGTTTTTGGTATAAAACGAAAGAAAGATGGCCGCGGCCCATGATGGTCGGAGAAAAACCGGCACGGTTGCCGGGCCCATTGTCCATTCAACAAAAAAGCCGGCACATTTCTCCAGACCTACAGCTACTAGGCCCCGGTGGGAGAAAGCAACGGCTTTTTCAAAGTTAATATAACATAAGGTTCAGAAAAAAGCAACATATAATTTAATATTATGAGAAAATAGCCTCTGTGCATATTTCTTAACACGTAGTTTTTTCAGAAAAAAGGCGAAAACCTTCCTTTTTCCTGAAGCTGCCAGTTTCGAGGAAGGAAAGCATTAGTTCCTAAGAGAAAAGTGAAATTCAAAGCGAAGAAAGAACGGCAGGAGGTTTTCTTTCTAGGCTCTGGAGGTCAATGAGGAAAAGCTTTTCAACACGGCGGATAATATTGCGAGAAAGGTAGGTCCATTGTGATTGATTAGAAAACACCACCGCGCAGATTGACCTTATACAAATGGAGACCGGACCTGCACACCGAGTGCTCCCACCGGCAGGACGTTATCAGAAGTGGATATTTCGGTGTTTTATACAAATCAAATAACATTAGATATTTCAATTTTTAAATCAAAAGTGCGGTCAAAAGTGCGGTCAGATTTCGCCCATTTGATGATCTTCTTGAAGATCCTGTTGAGGTTTTTGGCGATGAGTTTGTCGTCGCCCAGGATCTCGTGCCCATATGTCCCAAAGGTATCCATCGCCTGGCTGTGACCCACAAGGGGCTTGACCAGACCGGCCGGCATGTACTTTGCCGCTGACACGAAGCTGTGCCGGAGCTCATATAGTGAGATCTGGGGGATATCGTTTGCCCTGCAGTATCGCAGCCACGCCGTATAAAAGGTCCGTTCACGGTCGATCTGGAACAGCGGGGTGCTTGGTAATATGGTGACTCCGGCATCCTTCAGGAGCTGTAGCTGCAGTGCGACGGCATTCTTTGCCACATCCTGCAGGACGAACGGCTGGACGGCGTTGTTGTTTTTACCCTTTGTCTTCTCCGACAGGACGTTGATGCTGCCCTTGATCTCGGCCACGTCATTGACGATGTCCCCGCAGCGCAGGACGATGAGTTCCCCGGGGCGGACCCCGGTGGAAACGGCAAACCGATAGGCGTGGATGTATTTGTCCTCCACGACCTTGTTTTTATAGGTCGTGCATAAATGCACTTGAGTTGTTCTGCCGGGCCCTAGTTGAAATCTGTGAATTTCTTGAGAAGCGATGTAGTAAAGGAGCTGCAAATGGGCAAAAAAGATAAATTCAAAAATTTACCGTTAAACGGACAAAAAACCGCCGCAGGCAGGGATGCCAGAACGGGAAGGTTCGTCAAAGGAAACCGGGGAGGAGGCCGTAAGGCAATACCAGAGGGCATCAAAACGCTGTTGCAGGCGGCTGTGCCGGAGGCTTGCAGGGTTTTGGTGGGCTATATCCACGATCCGACCATTCGGGCGGACATCAGGCTGGAGTGCATTAAGGTGCTATTGGACAGAGTGTACGGAAAGCCCGTCCAGGGCGTGGACCTTGATACAAGGAACCTGCAGCCGGTGGTGTTTGTCGACAGTGATGAACTGGCGGATTGACAAAAACTCTATCATGATGGCCGTCAGCGAATTAAACCGTAAAACTTGGCAGAGTTGCCCGGAACCTTTTCTGCAAGGCCCATTTTGCACATATATCAGTATAATCATTATAAATGCTTCTTTCTGAAGGACTTCCATCCTCAGGGAAAAGCTATTCGAGGATGTTTACCTCTGCACTACTTTTATGCAACTCTGAAAGAACAGCTCAAGTGGCAAATACGACCAATCCTCAGGAAGGAACGCTGCCGTTGGTTTCGCCATCTGCACCATACACCCCCAGCAGCACCACCGCACATGAAACCAGCCCAGTTGCACTGCCACAGCAGGAATCACCACAAAATACGCATTTCTATATGTCTGCCACACTTGACAATACCAGAATTAACCGCGATGTTCAGCGGCTGGTAGAAGAAGTGATCAGCAATTTGACAAGTGTGGACGGGTGCAGAGTAGAAGTAACTCTTGAGGTCAATGCCCAAGCGCCGGCCGGTCTGCCGCAGTCCACGGTGCGCATAGTGTCGGAAAATTGTCGGACGCTGAAGGTCAAAGGATTTGGATTCGATAGATAAGCACAAAAATCAGTAATGTTAGGCTGGTGAATCTGGAAATGGATATAGATGTGATCTCTAACCAGATGCTCATGCAGGGGAACAGGAAGAATCTTGTAGGATTACGAGTCAAACATAAAACCTTTGGTGAAGGTGTTATCGAGACTTGCGACGACAGATATATTTCCGTATCCTTTAGCGAAGTTGTACCAGTCTTTATCCCAAAGGAGCTCCATGCAAGATACGTAGGTAGCATTGAAAACCGAACAAAAAATCCTCCGCCAACAATATAATCGCGTGGGCTGTGAAGTTTGAACAAAAACATATCATTTTCTTCAAGGGCTCTGAAATTCGTTGTTCCTGGCGTCCAAAAGCTTACTTCGTCGCATTTGTTTGCTTTGAGCCTGGTATAACAGTCATAGTCTGTGATTCCGACATACATTTTCATAGGTTTCTTGGGTTTTGAAGGCTCCGCAACTGCTGCCGATAATATGGGCATAGCAGTAGTCCTGACTTGCTCTGTATTTTTCTGTTTTAACATATCGGCAATGTATGCAGATGCTTCAGGAATGTCCACGGACATACACTGAGCAAAACAGTCCGGAAAAACAAAATGGCGTATCATTCCACTAAGTCAGCTTAATGAAAGAATCCAAAAGTACCGCTTAAAAAATGGAATGCCCATAGAAAACCCTCAAATTGGATGCATAATTCTGACCGATCCGTTTTTCTTTGATGAGGCTGACTGGATACCAGTTCCTGAGAACTGGAGCAATAACATTGTCCGCGGCAAGGTATATTCCGATGACGAATATGGCCGGAGGCTATTAGAACAGATTCAAGAACGGATATACAGTAAATATAGTGACAGATGCATCCAAAATGGATCCGACGTGTCGACGGGACATCATCAGCTTGGTCAAGGCGCTTTCCGTATAGTCGTAACCGAGGCATATCAAAGACACTGCGCAATATCCGGGGAAATAGCTTTGCCTGTTCTGGAAGCAACTCACATTATGCCTCACAGCGAGAATGGACCACATCTGGTGAGGAACGGACTGCTGCTCCGTTCTGATTTTCATACGCTTTTTGTCGACGGGTATATTACTGTGGCACCCGATTTTCATATAGAGATTAGCCATCGCCTCCAAGACGACTTCGGAAACGAATGCGATTACTACAAGTACCAAGGAAGCAGGTTGCTTGTTCTTCCGCAGCAATACTCAGACCGGCCAGCTTCAGAATATCTGGAATGGCATAATAATAACGTATTCCTTGGATAATTGTCTGTCGTCAGAACTGCATATGGAATTTGTATTTAACTTGGGAAACAGCGGTTCAATTTCGGCCATCAGGCAAGAGAAAATGGCTTCAAAGATAGTTTAAGTCATAGTCTGACATTTTGTACTGTGCAAGGAGAAAACAATAACGATCATTTTCCCAGTATTGAAACAGAAAAGCGGGGGCAGTTGTAAACTGCCCCCGCTTTTTGAACCAGAGTTACATAGTTTGCGGCTATTTCTTCGATTTTTGTCGAACGGTCGGCGCCGGACCTGTGGAATTGCGCACCACCAGCCGGGGTTGGTATTCGATTTTGAACTGGTCGGAAAGGGTTTCCTGATGGGTATCCTGATGCTTGATCAGATCAATCTTCCGCATCAGCAGTTCCATGGCGGATTTCCCTTTGACGCTCATCCGGTGGTCGACCGTTGTAAGCGAAATGTTGTGCAGCTGCGAAACCAGGATGTTGTCGAAACCGCAGACCGAAAAATCCTCCGGAATTTTGTAGCCGCGTTCCAGGATGGCGTCCATGACGCCCAGTGCCATCAGGTCGTTGGTGCACACAAAGGCGGTGATGCCGCTGTGGTACAGCGCTTCTTCCTGCAGCAAGTTGTATCCGCGGTGATAATCCCGATAATAATCGCCGATCTCCTCATCTTTGGATTCTTCGACCATCCGAACAACAAAGTTGTCGCTCAGCCCAAGCTTTTCCATTTGGATCCTCAGGCCGTCCATCCGGGCAAGGCGCCCCTTGTTGTCGCCCAAAGGGCTGGTGATCAGCGCAATTTTGCGGTGCCCCAGCGACACCAGGTGATCGACCAGCAGCTTGGCGGAAGCAGCGTGGTTCATTTCAATGATGTCTGTCGGCAACCCGGCTTCTTTGTCACAGATGCAGACGACCGGGATCCTTTGTGCCACCTCGCTCACCCGTTCAGCGGCATGGGGCGAAGACAGAAAAATGATCCCTGCGACGTTCATCTTCAGCGCCAGGCTGAGGTAGTCGGTTTCCAGCGAAGCGTTCCGGTAGGTGTTGCAGTTCATGATGCGGTATTTGTGTGCCAGGGCCTCGGCCTCAATGCTCTGCAGCATTGACCCGTAATACGGGTTGGAAATATTTACCGAGAAAACCATGATGTACGGCGAGCCGGCTGCAGGGCGGAAGTTTTCCTTGGAACGGTATCCGAGCGACTTGGCGGTATCCAGAACTCTTGCAATGGTTTCGGAGGTAAAGGAAGAAGTTTCTTTGTTGCTCAGTATTTGAGAAACAGTGGCCTGAGATACGCCGGCCTTTTCGGCCACGTCTGTCATAGTCACTTTTTTTGCGGACATCGCAAGCACCTCCGGTAAAAGGTTTTAATTTTATTATAAATATTATTAATTCGTTCAACCTATAATAGCACGATAAATTCCAAAAATCAATTACTAATATTTTTATTACTTTTAGTTAAAATATTCAACTACTATTATAATTAATGTAGAATATGCTTATTTTATATTGACATTATAATATTTTTTATATTATATTAAACATGCAGATAGAAATAAAATTATTAATTATTATCTGCACAATATATGCAAAGGAGAGGAAAACGATGATGAGAGTGAACAGAGCATTTGCAATAATTATGGCACTGATCTTAGCATTTTCTTTTACTGCATGCGGAAGTTCTAACAACTCTGCCACAGGAACTAAAACTGATGCTGCTCCGGCACAATCAAGCAATACCCCTGCTGAATATCCTCCCGTGACCATCGAATATTGGCATATCAACAGCGAGACCCAAGGTGGGCCAGTTGTTGAAGAGTTAATTAAAAAATTCAACGAAACCAATGGAAAGAATATTACTGTCGTTGGCAAGTTTAATTCAAATGCGTATCAAGGCGTTGCCGAAAACCTGCAAGCCTCACTGGCTGTTGGCGAATACCCTGGTGTGGTTCAAGTGGGGTGGAACTATCTGAATTACTTTGCAGAGAATTTTCCCCAATACACCAGCCCCACTGACATCATTGCTAATTATGCACCAGAGGATAAAGATTTTTTGAGCTCAAAACTGGAAGATAATATCCTGGATTTGGGGACAGCAGCAAATGGTACAATTTTGGGATTGCCCTACGCATGTTCGACTCCCGTTATGTATATCAACGCTGATTTGTTCAAGGCTGCTGGCTTGGATCCAGAAAATCCACCCAAAACTCTAGATGAAGCCATTGCTGCCGGAAAACAGATTAAGGATAAAACTGGAAACGAAGGCTTTTATGTTGAAGTGATCGCGAATACATATGCTCTTAACCCTTTGATTCTTTCTACTGGTGCAAAAATGTATGAAATGCAAAATGACAAGCCGGTAGCAACATTTTATACCCCAGATGTGGTGAATGTTTTTACTAAATGGCAAAATGGGTTTAAAAGCGGAGCATGTACGAATATCGGTTCTGAAGAAGCTTTGGGTGCATTTGCTTCTGGGAAAATTGGTATGCTGATTGCAACGATTGGTAAGGTCAATTATATGCAGAAAAGCTGCAAGTTTGATCTACGTACTGCGGCTTACCCGTCGACTGGAAACGATTATTCTCTTTGTGTTGGCGGTAATATGCTTGTCTGTTTTGGAGATAAAGAAAACGCTGATGAAATTCGCGCCTGCTGGGAATTCATGAAGTTCCTGTATGAAGATGACAATATGGCCGATTGGGTTTTAGGCACGGGTTATCTTCCTACGACTAAGACTGCAATTCAGAATTCAGAAAAATTAAAGAAATACATGAGTGAAAATACTCTTATGAAACCAGCTATTGATACTTTTGGGAATGCTGTTGCATGGACAAGCTGGCCTGGCGCCAATGGCCTTCAGGTCGACCAGGTACTGATTGATATGAGAGATGCGATTATTTCTGATTATGCAGATGTTGATACCACGATAAAACAGGCCCAGGATGATGTAAATAAATTGTTGAGCTAATTATCATAAGCGAACCATCATTTTGCCGGCGATTCGTTGCTTCAGTGGCGAATTGCCGGCAATTATCAGAAAGGAGGTACATTTGTGCACAAGCCTACGGCAGAAATGATTCAATTGCCACTGCAAAAGCGGTCAAACAAGCATTCTCTTGAGAAAGTTCTGTATCTGCTTCCTTCAATAGTGATTTTTTCAGTTTTTATGGTTTGGCCGATTTGTTATAACCTGTATTTGAGTTTTTTGGAATGGAATATGGTTTCGCCGACTAAGAAATTTGTGGGCTTTTCAAATTACCTAAACATATTTAAGGATGACAATTTTATCAAAGCGTTTTGCAATACAATAATTTACGTTTTATTGATGATGTTATTCTGCTTTGTGCTACCATATTTTTGTTCGTACATTCTTGGCAAACTGGTTACTAAAGGTACACAGGTATACCGGGCACTTTTATTTTTCCCAAGCCTTCTTTCGCTGGCAGTGGCAGCTATCATTTTTATGTGGCTTTTTAACTCTGTATCGGGTCCGGTTGCGGAGCTTTACAAAGTTTTTGGATTAGAATGCCCAAAGTGGTTTACTGCCAACGGCTACGTTATTTTTATTCTAACGCTGATAACAGCATGGCGTTGCTTTGGATATAATTTGATCGTTTTTTTGGCTGCAATAGTAGAAGTTCCAGTCGAACTGATTGAGGCTGCAAAGCTTGAACATGCATCAAACTGGAAGATATTTTGGTCGATTGTGTTGCCATTAACATCTCCGACGGCTTTGTATGTATTTATTATTACCTTTGTTTTTGGCTTACAGTATGTGTTTACCCCAATGCACATGATTACAAAGGGCGGACCAAATCAAGCAAGCACAAACTTGGTATATGTTATTTATCAATATGGATTCCGCTTTTTCCAAACAGGGCGGGCTGCTGCAGTAGCGATTATTTCTTTGATTATTTTTCTCTTGGTATTGGTACTGCAAAAGCGGATAGAAAAGAAGGTGCATTATGAAAACTAATAAGGGTGAGTGGAAATACCATGTAATTCTGATTATTTCCGTTGCTCTACTTTTTTATCCTCTAATATATATGGTTACAACATCGTTTAAGACATTGAATCAGATTTTTTCTGCAGGGCTTAATTTAATTACAACCAATCCAACGATGGAAAATTATCATACAGTTTTCAGTTCCTTGTCTGTGGGAAAGTTCTTAATCAACTCTTTAATCATTGCGCTTATAGTAATGAGCTGCAAGATCATTACAAGCGTTTTGGCCGCGTATGCGCTCGTGTTTATGGATCTTAAGCACAGCAATCTGTTGTTTAATCTGTTTACTATTTCAATGTTCATCCCTTTTTCTGTTATTATGATTCCAAATTTTTTGACTCTTAGTAAATTAGGCCTTATGAATACTCTTCTCGGAGTCGCGCTGCCTCAATTTGCTGATGCAATGGGTATTTATCGGATACGTCAAGCAATGCGAACTATACCAAAGTCTTTGGTTGAGGCTGCACGTATTGATGGAACCGGGCATTTTACTTCTTTGCGAAGAATCGTATTTCCATTGGTGAAACCATCAGTTGTAGCAATGTGTATTTTTTTCTTTATCAATTCATGGAATGAATACATCTGGCCGATGCTGATTTTGAAGAGAGAAGAAATGTATACGATTACTCTTGCACTGCAAGTGTTTCTTGATACTGAGTCTGGCAGTGCTTGGGGTTCCTCAATGGCGTTGGCGTCGATTGCGACTTTGGTACCGATGGTATTGTATATTTTGGCTCAGCGGCAGATCATTGGCACATTTATGCAGTCTGGGGTAAAGGAGTAACAACCGATGAATACCATAGAATTTATTGATGTCTGCAAAAGTTACGATGGCAAGCACAACGTGATCGATAAGCTGAACCTGGAAATACCCTCCGGCCAAAGGCTGGTGCTGCTGGGCCCTTCCGGCTGCGGCAAAACGACCATCCTGCGCATGATCGCCGGGCTGGAGGCGGTGACCTCCGGCGACCTGTTCATGGGAGGCGAGCGTGTCAACGACCTGGAACCCGGTGAACGCAACGTCGCCATGGTGTTTCAGAACTACGCCCTTTACCCGCACATGACGGTGGAACAGAACATCCGCTTCGGCATGGAAATTGCCAAGATCCCGAAGGATGAACAGCTCAACCGGCTCAACTGGGCCCTGAGCATTTTGGGCCTGGAAGGGTATAAGGACAGACACCCCAAAGAACTTTCCGGCGGGCAGCGCCAGCGGGTGGCCCTCTGCCGCGCACTGGTCAAAAAATCTCCGTATTTCCTGCTGGACGAACCGCTGTCCAACCTTGATGCGCAGCTGCGCACCACCGCCCGTGCGGAACTGGTGAAAATCCACGAGGTTTACAGCCCGACCTTTGTGTATGTCACCCACGACCAGGTGGAAGCGATGACCGTTGGGCAGCGCATTGTTGTGATCGATAAAAGCGTTGTGCAGCAGTACGACACGCCGGACAGCATTTACAACCGGCCCCGCAATGTATTCGTCGCCAAATTCATCGGTTCCCCCAGCATGAACGTCTGCGAGGCGGGCATAAGCGATGGCTGCCTTTGCATTGCGGACGGCAGGGTAAAGATCCCGGATGCATGGATGAACATCATCGGCGGCAGGGACAAGGTGCAGTTTGGCCTGCGGCCCGAGCACATGATCCTGGACCAGGCCGGGGAAGGCTTCGATGTTTCCCTGAATTACATCGAAAACCACGGCAACCTCAAGTGCATTTCGTTCAACGTCGGCGAGTCGACTATGATGACGACGACCGATCCGACCTTTGCCTTCACCCATGGCATGAAGCTCGTGATCCCCTGGGAAAAGGTGCACTTCTTCGACAATGGCACCAAAATCAACCTCGGCTATCCGGATTGACGGGGCAGATCGATTCAACGCAAAAGGAGAGAGAACATGAACATTGTTGTTAGCACGGCTGCATATCTGGCATTCAACATCGTTGATATGGCAAAACTGCCCCGGGACCTGGGCGTCGAGGCGCTGATAGAAAATGCCAATGATTTTGTGTGGAGAAGGGCCTTCGAGATCCTTCTCAACGACAGACCGAGCCAGTTCACCATCCACGGACCGTTCCTGTACATGAACCTGGCGGCCAAAGACTGTCCCTTCGATGAGGTGATTGAGAACTACAAATGGACCTTTGAATACTACAACAAATACGGCGCAAAACACGTGGTGCTGCATCCCCACGGCAACTTTGGCAGCGATTACTCCGAGGATGATAAGAGCCGGCAGAGCCGCTGCCTGGAGCGAGTGAACACGCTGGCAGAGCTTGCACATCAAAATCACGTCAATTTGCTGGTCGAAAATCTGCCCTATGCTCACCACCTGTTCGATCAGGAGGAATATGTGGATATCTTCAGGCAGATCCCAACGGTCAATTCGCTGATCGATGTAGGACATTCGCTGATCAAGGGCTGGGACGTCCCCAAGCTGCTGCACGACCTGGGGCCCCGCATCGACGCCTTCCACATTGACGACAACAACGGCCCCGGCACCCCTGACAGTCATTTTAAGGCTGGGGACGGCATTTGGAATTACAAAGAATTCTTTACGGCGTACAACAAATACTGCCCCAATGCCCGCCTGGTTCTGGAATACCTGGGCGTGCCGACGGACGAGATTGTAAAGAGCGCCGCCTGGGTCCGCGAGTATGCACCGACCTGCAAATGATCGGCGATCATTCATTTTGAAAGGTGAAGTGTATTATGGATATTATTGTAAGCCATCTGCCGTACCTTGGATGCTATATTGCCGCAATGAACGAGCTGCCGAAGGAGTACGGGATCGAGGTGTTCATCGAATACGGCAGCGACTATTTCTGGAAATACAATCTGAAAGAGTTGATGGATGGCAGGACCGGCCGGCTGAGTGTCCACGGACCCTTTGTGAAAATGAATCTTGCGTCGAAAGAATGCAATTTTGACGACGTTAAAGAAACTTACAAATGGGCCTTTGACTACTGCGTCCGGTACAACGCCGCGCACTGCGTCTGCCATCCCTGCGCCGGGGTGCCCAATGACGTGGGCTTCAGGCTGGCCGACGGGCAGAAGCTGGCCGTGGAACGTGTGGTGGAGCTCAACAACATTGCAAATTCCATGGGTGTCGAACTGCTGGTGGAGAATATGCCGTACCAGAAGCTGGTCTTTGAGCAGGAAGATTTTACGAAATGCTTCGGCGAGGTCAAGGAGCTGAACTTCCTCGTGGACATCGGCCATGCCATGCTCCACAAATGGGATTTGACAAAGCTGCTCAGTGACCTGAACGGACGGATCCACGCCTATCATGTCCATGAGAACTTTGGCGACATCGACGCTCATCTGAAGGTGGGGGAGGGCCCGCTGGACTGGAACAAGTTCTTTTCCGACTATAAAAAATACTCGCCCGACGCCCGTCTGGTCCTGGAATATCTGCACGGCCCTGTCAGCGCGATCGTTGACAGCATCGGCACGGTCAAGCAGTATCTGAAAAACGCCTGATCCATTCAGGTTACCCCCAAAATGGATCGATATTACCTCCTGACAGGAACGCTGGCACAGTTTTGTGCCGGCGTTCCTGTCGTTTCGCCAATCATGCTGGATTTGCGGTTGAAGTGATAAGGTGGTGTCTGAGTAGGTTTAGTTCCCTGAAGTTTATTTGTATAAATACTAGAAAAGCCGTTCGGAGAAAGCTCCGTGCGGCTTTTTTAGCACAAAAAATCAAGCGATTATCTGCAGCAAAGCAGAAGTAAGATTTGATTATAATAATTTAAGTTGTTCGTATTAAAAAGATTCATCGACTTAAGTTAATTGCCCGAGCAATATGTCTATTGACTCGAACTGCTTTTCAGTAATAACCAATGAACGGGTGGCACCATTGTCCAGAAGATTTACCTTAAGGCGGTTGCAGTGTTTTTCCACTGAGTTGGTGATGGTGGCAATAATGTCTTGTCCTGCTCGCCGCTTTGTTTTCCGTTTTCTGTTGCGGTCATGTCTTAAGCTGAAACAGGGATATCATGAATCCACTTCACTTGTTTGTTTTTTTGCCCAGTTCCGACAGCGCTTTCTTAAAATTAGGATTATTCCGCAAAACGTCCATCAACACAGCAATCAGAATAATAATTCCCTTGACTACCAATTGCCAATAGGAGTCCAATCCTAACAGGTTTAAGCCATTGCTAATCATGCCGATAATCAAGGCGCCCAAAATCGTTCCACTGATTGACCCAATACCACCGGCCATGGATACCCCACCCAGCACGCAGGCCGCAATAGCATCCATTTCATATTATTTCAATAGGGGTATAATTGCACACGCAGAGGGGCTCGGTTCAAGCAGTATTGCGGGCCGCTGCCGCTCCCTGAAGCAGCCCGGCCTGGAATCGTTTGCATTTTTGGCCGCGTTGCCAAAAAGATGTTATGACCCTCTGAAGTATGCCGGCGTCAATTTCTGTGCGTGTCCATTATACAATGCAAAGGTGGCCCAGTTTATGTTGTGCACCACAAAGCTTATCAACACGGGGGAGTGATCCGGAAGCCTAATATAACAAGTGGGTTCAAAAGTGGGTTCAAACCGAAAAAGAAAAGCCGCTTAAACGTAGTGTTTAAGCGGCTTTTCTGCTGGTGGAGATGAGGGGGATCGAACCCCTTACCTCTTGAATGCCATTCAAGCGCTCTCCCAAGTGAGCTACACCCCCAGGCAGTTGTCAGCGGTTTTTGTTCCAACCGACGAGCTATATTATAACGAATTATGGCGCTCGCGTCAACCCTTTTTTGAAAAAAAGTGTCGAGGTTTTCCAAACCTTCGCCGGTGCCCGCCGGCGCACCGGCCCCGCGCCCGGAGGGCCGCGGTTTTGCCCGGCGGCGGCATAAAAAACGGCCCGCCGTGTTGGCGGGCCGGCGGGTCATGCCTTACCCTGCAAATGGGCGGCCAGCTCCTGCAGCTCCCGCAGGGTGGCGGGCTGCACGCCGCTTTGCACAATGCTTTCCTGAACCGCGGCGGGCAGCGCGTCAAAGCAGGCGCGCAGTTCCGGGTCGCTTCTGATCTGTTCGACCGACATGGCAAATCACCTCACGGATAGGATTCGCCGCCGGAGATGATTTATACAAACAATCCGGTGAAAAAGAACCCTGCGCCCATCATCATCAGAATGAACAGCACCGTGCCCGCCAGCGACAGCAGAAAATAGACCCAGAAGTTCATTTTCAGCACGCCGGCGGGGATGGAGATGAAGGAGCGGATGACTGGCATCAGCCGCGAAAAGAACAGGGTGGAATTGCCAAAGCGCTGCAGGTAGCCGTCGATGCGCTGGAAATAGACGGTGGTTTTTTTGCGCCGGCTGAAAAAGTCCGTCACAGGTTTGTTGAACAGGTAGCCGACCCAGTAGACCACCGTGAAGGAAGCCACCGCGGCCACCAGCGCGGCCAGGTAGCCTTTCCAGAAAGGAAAGACGCCGAACTGCGCCATCACGCCCATCAGCGGCAGCACAGCGCCGCCGGGGTAGCCGGGGATGGAGAGATATTCAACAAACACCAGCAGCGACAATATGATAATTCCGTATTGGGAAAATAAGTTTTGCAGATCATAGACAGTCATACCGTTCCCCCGCAAATCAAAGACATGGGCTGTCCTCACTTGGCCTTGTTTCTATTATAGCCGCCATTTTTGCGCAGTACAACCTGTCCCGCCCGGTTTTGAAAAATATTTCGCGGCGGGATCAGGTACGCCCGGGGATAGCCGGGCCCGTCCGGCGCAGAATAGCACCATCACGGGATGGAGAGGGTCAAATGAGCAAGGCAAAGGAAGGCGCGGTGGTCTGGACTGTGGGTTCGCTGGGCTATCCGCTGATCGAACTGGCCTGGCGGGGCTGCACCAGCTGGACCATGGCACTGACCGGGGGCGTCTGCTGCTGGCTGCTGTACCGGTTCAGCGCGGCGGCGGGACGGCTGCGGCTGTGGCAGCGGTGCCTGGCAGGCGGCGGGCTGATCACGGCGGTGGAATTTGCGGCAGGGTGCCTGTTCAACCGGCTGTGCCGCATGGACGTGTGGGATTATTCGCAGCAGCCCTTCAACCTGCAGGGGCAGGTCTGCCTGCTGTACTCGGTGCTGTGGTGCCTGCTGTGCCTGCCCGCCCTGGCGCTGTGCGGCTGGCTGCGCACGCGGCTGAACCCCCGGCATGGACAAGCCGGCGGGTTTATGTTATAATCATTGAAACTATGTAATGAACAACATCAATCTACATTTCGGCTGAATTTGACAGCGGCGGCGGGCATCTGTGTGCCTGCGGCGCCCGGGCAGCCGTTCCCGCCGGGATTGCGGCAAAGTCCGCCCGGCGCGGTGTTTACAGGAAAGGAAACGATCAATTTGACCGACCAGACAATCAGCATGATGCCTGAAATACGGCGCGCCATGGATGCCATGGGCTTCACTTCACTGACCGAGATCCAGCAAAAGGCCATCCCTTTGATGCAGCAGGGCAAGGACGTCATCGCCAAGGCCCCCACCGGAACCGGCAAGACCTGCGCCTTCGGCGTGCCCATCATCGAGCGCATCAACTGCGACGAGGCCTACCCCCAGGTGGTCATCCTGGCCCCCACCCGCGAACTTGCCATGCAGATCCGCGACGAGCTGCGCGCCCTTTCGCAGTTTTTGCCCGCGGTGCACATTGTGGCCGCCACCGGCGGCATGCCCATGGGCAAACAGATCGAGGGCTTCAAAAAAGGCGCCCAGATCATTGTTGCCACCCCGGGCCGCCTGCTGGACCACCTGAAGCGGCGCAACGTCAGCCTGGCCAAAGTGACCACCGTGGTGCTGGACGAGGCCGACGAAATGCTCAGCATGGGCTTTTTCCAGGATGTGCGCAAGCTGCTGGACAGCATGCCGGCCAAGCAGCACGTCTGCATGTTCTCGGCCACCATCTCCCGCGAGGTCATGGACATCGGCTGGATCTACCAGCATGACGCCGAGGAAGTGACCGTGCGCCCGGTGGAGGAAAGCCGCCCCCAGATCAAGCAGTACATCATGAAGTGCATGGGCCGCCAGAAGCTGGCCAACCTGTGCAGCATCATGGATACTGAACACTTCACCCGCGTCATGGTGTTCTGCAATACCAAATACACCACCGCCCGCCTCAGCGAACAGCTGGCCCAGCAGGGCCAGAAGGCCGAGTGTATCCACGGCGACATGCGCCAGAGCGAGCGCAACGACATCCTGGCCAAGTTCAAGGAGGGCAAGTTCGCCATGCTCATCGCCACCGACGTTGCCGCCCGCGGCATCGACGTGGAGGACGTGGAGGCGGTGTTCAATTACGATATGCCGCTGGAAAACGAGTACTACATCCACCGCATCGGCCGCACCGGCCGCGCCCAGAAAACCGGCGTTTCCTACCTGTTTTACGCGCCGGAGGAGGAGGCCCGGATGCGCCGTATGCTGACCCTCAACCGCTGCGAGGTCACCGAGCTGTCCCCCGCGGTCAAAGAGGATATGCGGCTGGTGGACACCATCTGACCCAGAACATAAAACGATCCCCCGTCTGCGGCGCCGGCTGCGGACGGGGGATTTTTCGCGTTCATCGGGCGGCTTTTTTGGCGCCGCGCTTTTTGGGGGGAGCGGGGTCGGGCCGGCTGTCCAGCCCCTGGCCGTGGTCGCAGCAGCCCTGCAGCGGGCAGCCCTGGCACCGGGGCCGGCGGGCAATGCAGGTTTCGCGCCCGAACAGCACCAGCCGGTGGCAGAAGTCGTTGGCCCGGTCCATGGGCAGGATGTCCCGCAGCTGCAGCTCCACCTTGAGGGGGTCGGTGCCGGTGGTCAGCCCCAGCAGGTTGGTGATGCGGATGCAGTGGGTGTCGCACACCACGGCGGGTTTGCCGTAGATGTCGCCCACCACCAGGTTGGCGGTTTTGCGGCCCACGCCGGGCAG
>Ga0183096_1001614_pt1 | contig 18466 bp, 18 predicted proteins | sample Biomet5_FD_127791 | JGI IMG/M metagenome (GOLD analysis project Ga0183096, IMG submission 127791) | Microbial communities from bioreactor (seeded with sewage sludge) at LBNL, California, USA - Biofuel metagenome 5 (version 2) (version 3) | ecosystem: Engineered > Bioreactor > Anaerobic >... | reverse complement strand
GGCTTCTCTTCTGTCAATGCTGGTGGTGACGGCTGTGCATATGCGCAAAGTTTCGGCGTGTGATATCAAACCCTGAAAGCGGAGGGAATGAGAAATCCCCGCCGATTGAATCGTAAGCGCAAAACCTTCGTAAGGAAAAGAAAAGACCCGACGTAGTCGGGTCTTTTCTGATGAACATTGCGGGGATCAATATCCGTTCATACTTGTGATCTGCCAGTTCGAGAACAGGGTGGTCAACGCTGCCTCATCCTCCGGCGTAAAGCTCAGGTACAGGGCGGGGTAGTCTGTCGACAGGCGGTTACTGCTGTCGTAATCGCTCCAGCTCAGCCCAACAAACATGCCCGAGCAATCGTCCGTAGGTGTGCCACGCGCCAGAATTTCCGATGCCGCCTGGGCAAACTTGTTCGATTTGAGGCTATACTGGTCGTCCTTGTTGCGATATGCACTCAGGTAAACGTTGGAGTTCAGATACACAGGCTTTCCGGAATCTACCTTTACATTGAAACAATCCATCGAAATCGACAGGCTGTCGCTCTCCAATACCAGCGGGGAGAGCATATGCTTGACCGATTCCTGCAGCTTGGTCAGGCTTCCCTTTTTGGCATAGCTGTTGTACATCTGCATCATCAGCGAGACAGTTTTAGGCGTTTCCAGCCGAATCGGAACCTGCATACTGTAGCGATCGTTACCGATATAACCGGTGACGTAGATGTTTTCCGCCTGCTGTGCGTCTCCGCGGGTAACGGAGAAGCCGTAATCGCTGATGACTGTCTTGTGATCCAGATAATAATCGTTCGGAACGACGCTGACCGCCGCCGCTTCGGTCGTATAGGCGTTCCAGAGCTGGTTAAGCTCGTCTTTCTTAAACAGGTTGTTGGCGCGCATGTACTGAATGCTGCTCACAGGGGGCAAGGAATGGATGGCTGTCTGGAACTCGGCATTCTCACCGCGCAGTTCGTTCAGCGTGTCCATGCTGGAGAATTCGATGGTACGGCGGTAGGTGCGGCCATTTTGCATTGTAATGGAGACAGGCTCAATTACCGTATACTGGCTGTAGTTTGAATCCGTATAGGTGTAGTTTTTCTCACGGTCAGCCTTGATCTGGTCCACGGCGGAGGACAAATTTTCGGCGACATACTTTTTCAGGCTGTCATTGGTGAAATGGATTTTTTCAAGCAGCAGGGAAGTATACTCGTTTCCGCCCTGCACCGTATCGTGACCGCGGAAGGAAACCGAGGCGATTTCGGCGGGTTTCGGGGTGTAAACCAGTGCTTCGTTCACCATACTGTTGATGCAGAAATATCCGCCAACTGCCAGTGCAACGGAAACCAGAAAATACGGCAGAGATTTGAGCACTGTTTTAATACTGTGCAGAGTGATGAACTGGCACAGGACAAACACCAGCAACGCTACGGCAATCAGAGCGGCGTCAAACATGGAGGTGAAGGGGCTTTTATTCAGGTTGAGCAACATTAAGACCGTGAAAGCAAGCAGTACCGATACGGCAAGGGACCAGCCCCTGCTGGCGGTTCCGTGATCCGCGGTTTCGCTCGGACGGCGGATGAACAGCCAGGCTGCAAGCACAAGCTCCACAAACATCGGGATCAATGAATACAGGATGTTGTGCATGTTAATGATTTGCGGGATAAACACGTTGCGTGTCTGCATCACAACCAGCCCGGTTGCGATATTGGTGGACGGATCCAGCCAGGCACTCAGGTCCAGCCATCCAATGATGGGAATTTGCAGAATCAGACCGCGCGCAAGAATAAACTGGATAAAGCGCGGCAGGAACAACACAATCCCCGTAGAGGCAAGCGCCATGAAGTAGGTGCCGGAGAGGGCACATCCAATAGCCGCCGCCGCGTAAATCAACATGGAAGCGATGAAATAGAACAGGATGCTCATCGGAATGTAAACAGGCACGAAGGGGCATCCGCCAACCAGATATAACCCCAGTGTCAGCAATACGTTCAGTACGATGGTGCCGCCCATCCAGGTAACGGTTGCCAGCGTGACCGACAGATACAAGTCCAGCCGGGAGATGGGCATGCTGTGGTACAGGTCGCTGGAGGAGCGTTTAAACAGGAAGGAGAAACCGTAGAACGCGAAGAGAACCGCAGAGAACGCATAATAAACCAATACCGGTGTTAAGCCAATCGCGCTGGTGGCCGTCTGCAGCCGGGCAGCTCCCAGACAGGCTTGGCCGTTTGTAATCAACGTATACAGAAGTGTCGCGAGCGCCAGCGGAATGCCGATGGGCGCAAGCTTCCGCATCATTTCCCGATACATTTTCATGCCTTGTTTCCTCCTTCGGCGGTATCAAACGCATACCCGAGCGCTTCCATTTCGTAGACGAATACCTCTTCCAGCGTAACAGGGAGGGCTTCCAGCAGCAGCGGGTTTTTCGCGGTGAGCAGTGCGCGGCTCTTTTCCTTGTCGCCGCGTACAATCAGCGTGGAAACGCTGCCCTGGCGCGTTTGCGCAAGTACGTTTAACCCTTCGAAAACGCTTTGGTCGTATTCTTCCGCGAATGCGACCTGCAACTTAAACAGTGAGGTTTTCAGGTCGCCGACGTCGCTTTCCAGCACGATACCGCCTTTGTAAAGCAGGGCCAGCTGGTCGCAGGTGTCTTCCAGTTCACGCAGGGAGTGGCTGGTGATGATAACCGTGGCGCCACGGTCGAAAACCTCGGCGTACAGCTTCTGCTTGACAAGCCCGCGCATGACAGGGTCCAGCCCGTCGAACGTTTCATCGAAGAAAAGATACTCAGCGCAGGAGGAGAGCGCCAGTATGGTTGCCGCCTGACGGCGCATGCCTTTGCTGAAGGTGGATAATGTACGGTCGGTGGGTAAACCAAACTCTTTGGATAAGGCCGTGAAGCGTTTGAAATCGAAGCTGTCATAGGTGCTTGCGTACAGATCCGCCATACGGCGCATGGAGCTTTGCGGAAGCGCCCAGAAATCGTCGGAGACGAAAACGAAACGCTTCTTCACCCCGATGTTTTCATAGATATCTTCGTTGTTGAATTTGATTGAGCCCGCATCCGGACGATAAACGCCGCTTGCGAGTCTGAGGAAGGTGGATTTTCCCGCGCCGTTTGCGCCGACCAAGCCGTACACGCATCCATCCTGGATATGGCAGCTCAGGTTATCCAACGCGACAACGCCCGAGAACCGTTTGGTCAGATTGTTGGCAATAATCACAGTTCTACGTCCTTTCCGGATGCGGTTTGTTGCGCATCGTCATTCGCCATTTCATGTGCCTGGCTTGCGCCGGGGCTTTTCTCCGCCGAATGCAACGGTACGGCGTATGCGGATTCCACCGTATCCAGAACCTTCTGTTTGGGAACGCCCGCGATATGCAGCTTCTCACACAACGTGGAAACGTCGGTCAGAAGCGCCTGCATCCCTTCGCTTACCAGACGGGGAGCATCCCGGCTGATGTATCGCCCGCTGCCGGGTACGCCAGTGGTAATGCCGCGGCGTTCTAATTCCGCATAAGCTTTCTGCAGCGTGTTCGGGTTGGCCGACAGTGTTTGGCTGAGGGTTCGCACGCTGGGGAGCTGATCGTTGGGGCGGAGCGCGCCGGAGGCAACGAGCTGCTCCACCTGTTCGATGATCTGCTCGTAAATAGGTTGCCTTCCAAAACGATCGATCTGAAACATGGGCAATATCCTTTCTTGAACGTACCATGTGTTATAGTACGCTTAAATTATAAATCATTTTTGCCTCTTGTCAAGGGTTTTTTTGCTGTTTACAATGAAAACATGAAATGACAGAAACCTGCGACCCGTGGGAAGGGCCATACCCCGGATGAGACTGGCAGGAAGTTCAGCAAAAAAAGTCGAGCGTCAAAAGCCCGCTCCGGCGTATCCTGAACAGGCGAAAGGAGGAGAAACGATAAGATGAAGGAACAGGTGGATGCTGTACGGCAGATGCAGGAGTATATTGACGAACATCTGTATGATACGATAACGCCTGCGGACCTGGCGAACGCATCGCATTATTCTCCCTGGCACGCTTATCGCCTGTTTACGCAATGCCTTGGGCGAACGCCATGGGAGTATATCCGTCGCTTCAGGCTGGCGCGATCCGCGCTTCAACTGCGGGACGAAAGCATTACGGTAACGGATGCGGCGTTTCGCTGCGGGTTTGGCAGTGTGGATGGGTATCGGCGTGCCTTTCACCGCGAGTTTGGCTGCAACCCGTGCCAGTATGCGAAGAAGCCTGTTCCTGTTTATCTGTTTACTCCCTATCGCGCTCAGGATACCGATACAGACGGAGAGGAGAAACAGCGTATGGAAAAGGTTGTTAAAACTGTGATGATTCAAGAGTTGCACAAACCCACGCGGAAAATGCTGGTCCGGAGGGGCAAAGCCGCCAGGGATTATTATGCTTACTGTGAGGAGGTTGGCTGCGACATCTGGGGCTTGCTGCTGAGCATCCCCGACGCTATTGACGAGCCGATGGGGCTATGGTTGCCCGAACGACTCCGCAGACCCGGCACCTCCGAATACATTCAGGGCGTGGAAGTGGCTCCGGATTACGCGAATGTTCCGGATGGGTTTGAATTACTGGACCTCCCTGCGGCGGATTACCTTCGTTTTCAGGGGGAGCCATTTGCCGAGGACGACTTCGAGGAAGCGATTGAAGAAATCTGGGACGTGATCAAGCGGTACGATCCCGCTGCGATTGGCTTTGCGTGGGACGATATTAACCCGAGGATACAGTTGGAACCGCGCGGGAAACGCGGTTATGTGGAACTGGTGCCTGTGAGAAAAGCATAATTCCACGACTCAGTCAGGTAAAGCCCCCGCAACGCCGGATCGGTGTCGCGGGGCTTTAACAACGTGTTTAAAACGGTCAATTACTGTCCATAAAGACTATCGTAAAGCCGCTTGATGAGCCTGATAAAAAGGATATGAGAAGTTCATAACGGGGGACAGAAATGGCAAATTGACGCTTGTCAAGCAAAACCAACTAGTATAAAATAGATAAGAATGAAGGAATTCGATTAAAAAGCATAGAGGCAACCTGACCGGGCGTCTCCAACCGCATGCTTTTTGAAACCGTAAGGAGGTCGCATTTTGAGTAAAGTCCACATTCTGGATCATCCGCTGATTCAACATAAGCTGAGCATTATGCGCAACAAGGAAACCGGTGCGAAGGAATTTCGCGAGCTTCTGGAAGAAATATCGATGCTGATGGTATACGAAGTGACGCGTGATCTGCCTACGGAAGAGGTGGAAGTGGAAACGCCGATCTGCAAAACCACCACGCGGATGCTCAGCGGCAAGAAAATCGGCATTGTGCCGATTCTGCGAGCGGGTCTTGGAATGGTAGACGGCGTAACCAAGCTCATCCCGGCGGCGCGCATCGGGCATATCGGCCTCTATCGCGACCCGGTTACGCTGCAACCGGTAGAATATTACTGCAAGCTCCCGGAAGACAGCGAAAATCGCGAGCTGATCGTGCTGGACCCGATGCTGGCTACGGGCGGAAGCGCCTCGGCAGCCATAACTTTTATCAAACAGCGTAACTGCAAGTTTATCCGTCTGGTCAATCTGATCGCGGCGCCGGAAGGCATTCAGCGGATCCAGCACGACCACCCCGACGTGGACATTTTTGTAGCCGCCTGTGACGAAAAGCTGAACGAACATGGCTATATCGTTCCCGGTCTGGGAGACGCGGGCGACCGCCTTTTCGGCACCAAATAAGCGTTTTCCGAAAGCACGGAGAAAGGGTACCCATGGCGAAAGAATTGTTTGAAGCGGTGCAAACAGCCGAAGAGAAGGCCGAGCAGATCCTGCAGGATGCTCAAAAGCAGGCGCGGGAACTGATGAAAAACACGCAGGCGGAGATTGCACAGAACGAACGCTCCATGGCGCTGGAGCATCGCGCGCTATACGCGGGAATACTGGAACAACGCCGCCAGACCGTAGCCGATCGCATTGAAAGCCACCGCGCGGAAACGGAAAAAAGGCAGGAGCAAACGTTAGCGGCAGCGCGCGAGCACTTGGATGATGCGGCGCAACGCATTTCTGAAAGGGTTTGGAACGATGGCCATCGTTGAAATGAAACATGTGGACATGCTGGCCCTGGAGAAGGACAGGCATGCGTTGCTTACCGAAATCCAGAAACTCGCCTGCATCCAACTGTATCCGGCCGACTCGGAAAGCACCGCTTTTTCACGTGCAACCACCGAACAGGAACTGCCCGCGCTGGAGGAGCAAATTACGCGTGTAGCGTGGGCCATTGGAAAGCTCCACCGTTTTGATACGGCGAAAAAGCCATTCATGGGGGATATCCCTACCATCACGGAGGCACAGGCACGGGCGGTGATGGAACGCAGACCGGGACTGTTCGCCGTGGTAGAAAAATTGGAAACGATGGAGCGCGAAGCTGGAGAATTGCGGGGACAGGCTGCGCGCGCGGATGCAGCGCAGGAACTGCTTGCGCCATGGCGAACCCTCGCCCCCCGGCTGGATGAGCTTCACGCAACCCGCACGACAGTGACAATGCTGGGTACCGTACCTGAAACGTCGCTGGAACAGTGGCAAACGGAGAATGTACTGGGCGACCTGTGCGAAATCACGCAGATCAGCACTGAACGTGAACTGGCGTATGTTTACCTGCTGATGCACCGCTCCTGTCAGGAGAAGGTGGCACGGCAGCTTAAAGAAGCGAACTTCATGGCGGTTACGCTCCCCGCTCTGCCGCAGACTGCCGCGGAACAGATCAGCGAACTGGAAGCAGAGAAGGCGAAGCTGGCAGAAAAGCAGAAGGAACTGATCGACGCAACGGCGGCGCTTAGTGGGGAACTTGCTCCGCTGCAACAGTTGTTCGATCTCCTGAACGCCCATCAGGCGCGGTTGGCAGCGGCCCGGAGCTTTTCACAGTCGGAACGAACTTTTTTCATGCAGGGCTGGATTCCGGCTCTTTTAACCGATCATGCGGAGAAGCGTTTAAAGAAGGTATCCCCGACGGTCGCGCTGGAGTTTTATGACCCCGCCGAAGGAGAAGAACCGCCAGTGATTCTCCAGAACGCGCCGATGGTGAAACCTTTTGAGTCGGTTGTCACCGGTTTCTCGCTGCCCTCCCCTTACGGAATTGACCCGACAGCGGTAATGATGCCGTTCTTTATCAACTTCATGGGCATGATGATCAGCGACGCAGGTTATGGCCTGATGATGGCGATTTTAATGCCGTTGTTGATTAAAATCCTTAAACCCGCGCCGTCAGGGCGGAAGATGCTGTGGTTGCTTGCCGCGGGCGGAATCGCGACGACGTTCTGGGGTGCGATGTACAACAGCTGGTTTGGATATGCTCCCTTCCCTTCGTTGCTGGATCCCATGAATAACGCGCTGCCTGTGATGGGCCTGTGCATCGGGTTGGGCGCGATCCATCTGTTTACGGGCCTTGGGCTTGCGGCCTACCTGAATATTCGCCGGGGTCATCCGCTGGATGCCGTGGCGGATCAGCTGAGCTGGTTTTTGCTGATCATCGGTCTTGCACTTCTTGCGGTAGTTCCGTCGGTTGGAAAATGGATGGCGATAACCGGCGCGGCAATCATCGTGGTATTCGCGGGACGCGCCAAATCCAAGAACCCCATCAAACGGCTGATCAGCGGGCTTGGAGCATTATATGGCGTAACAAGTTGGCTGAGCGATCTGCTCAGTTACATCCGCCTCTTTGGTATGGGCCTTGCGACCGGCGTAATCGGAATGGTGATCAACATTCTGGTCGGGATTGTTTCGGGGTTTGGCCCTGTAGGGATTGTAGCGGGCGTGCTGGTATTTATCGCGGGACACCTTTTCAACGCGGGCATCAATATCTTTGGCGCTTACGTGCACAGCTGCCGCCTGCAATACATTGAATTCTTCGGCAAGTTCTACGAAGACGGCGGCAAGCCGTTCCTGCCACTGTCCCGCACGGCGAGGTATGTCCGCGTGGAAGACGCGCCTCAGGCGTGAGCAACCGGGGCAGAGTGGGCACCGATTCACGGTTTCAATCAACAGAAATTAATATGTAGGAGGGTACCTAACATGTCTATTGGTCAGATTCTTGCACTTCTTGGCGCCGCGATAGCGGCTATCGGCGCGGGCATTGGCTCCAGCCGCGGCGTGGGCCTCGCGGGCGAAACCTCTGCGGGTGTGTCGGCGGAAAACCCGGAAGTCAACAGCAAGCTGCTTCTGCTGCAGCTTTTACCGGGCACACAGGGAATTTACGGCTTCCTGATCGCGGTCATCGTGCTGATTAACACCAACGTACTGGGCGGCGCCATGAAACCCGTGGAACTGTTTCAGGGCCTCGGTATTTTGATCGGTTGTCTGCCGATTGGCATCGTTGGATACTATTCCGCCGTAAAACAGGGCAAGGTATCCGCGGCCGGTATGATTATGACGGGCCAGCATCCGGAAATGAGCGGCAAGGGCATTACGATGGCGGTTATGGTGGAAACATATGCCGTTCTATCTCTGCTGCTGAGCTTCCTGATCGTAAATTCTATCAAACTGTAAGGAGCCGCTCATGAACGCACAGGCCATTCTGAACCAGATCGAAGCGGACGCCAGAGAAACGGCGCAAAAGACGCTTGCGGACGCGCAAACGAAAGCGGAAGAAATGAAAACGGCATCCCGCGCGAAAATCGAGGGGATGCATAAGGAGCTGCTTTCGCAAGCCCAGACCGAAGGCGACGCGCTGGAACAGAGGATGCTCCGGATGGCTGAGCTGGAAGAACGAAAGGAACTGCTTGCCAAAAAACGCGCGCTGATGGATGAGGCGTTCGAAATGGCTGGCCAAAAGCTGTCGGCGGCAAGCAACACAGAAAAACGCGCGTTCTTCCTGCGGCAATTGCTTACTTTCGCAACAGGGAGCGAACAACTTGCAATTGGCGGGGAAAATGCGGGCTGGTTTGACGATCGTTTTTTATCCGATGCAAACGCCGCGCTCCTCAAAGCCGGAAAATCGGCTGGTTTGACGCTTGCGCCGGAAAAACGTTCTGGATGCGAAGGTTTCCTGCTGATTACCGGTGGCGCCGAGATACGCTGTACCTTTAGCGCGTTGCTGGAAGAAGCACGCACCAATATGGAACAGGCGGTTGCAACGGATTTGTTTGGGAAACCGTAATTAACGCGAAGGGAGGCACAGCGATGCCGCAGCCCAGTATATATTACGCAAGCGGACGCATAGGCGTTTTACGGCGCACCATACTTAAAAAAGCGCAGCTGGAGCGCCTGCAATCGGCTAAAAACTACACAGACGCTACCCGTGCGCTGACTGAAATCGGCTTTACGCCGGCAGACGGGACGGATTTTCAGACGGCGGCGGATCAGCATGTGCTGAAGGCGTGCCGCCTGGTGTACGCCGTTACCCCGGAACCACTGCTGACGGATTGTTTTCTTTTGCGTTACGACGCGCACAACCTGAAAATTCTGTTGAAGAGCCGACAGTTGGCGCAAAAACCGGAGTTCCTCTCCGCGTGCGGAACGATTGACGCGGAAAAACTGAGGCACTGCGTCGCGGACCATACGTATGGTCCGCTCCCGCAGGAGTTTAAGACGGCGATGGAAACGCTGGAGAAAAAGATTGCTGTTCGGTTTGATCCGATGCTGGTGGATACGGTACTGGATCAGGCGACATTCCGGCAGATATTCACAAACCTGAAGGGCTGTAAAAACGCGGGTACTGTAAAACGCTATTTTCAGGCAAAAGCGGATTTACAGAATATACTCATACTCCTTCGGCTGAAAGCCATGAAGAAAAACGCTGCGGACTTTGCGGGCATGGCGTTGCCGGGGGGGACGATCCCGATCCGTACGCTTACGGATGCGTTCATGGAGAGCGACAGGCTGATAAAACTTGCTAAACGTTTTGGGCCGGCGTTACAGCTGGCCGTTACGGATGCGGCTACGGACGCGAAGAAACTGCCGTTTCTGGAGAAAGTTTCGGAGGATTATCTGTTTGGGCTGATAAAATCCAGACAGTATGATACGGAGTCCATGGAAACCATCGTTTCCTACCTGCTGCAGAAGCGGCGGGAAGCGACCGACGTACGGCTTGTGATGGCGGGAAAGCTGAACGGATTTGCCCCTGAAGCCGTCGGCGAAAGGATGCGTGAGCTGGATGGCTGAAGTTGCCATGGGAGCGGTGGGTGAGCGCGACGCGGTGCTTTGTTTTAAAGCGCTCGGGATGCGGGTGGCGCCTACGGAAACCCCGGAAGAAACAGTCCGCGCACTGTTTTCGTTTACACGCGAGGGTGTGCGGGTCATCTTTATCACCGAAAACGCTGCCCGGCAGGCTGCCGAAGCGTTACAACGCTATCAGAACGACCCGCAGGTTGTGATTATCCCGATTCCGGGCAGCGCCGGTACCGACGGCTACGCGATGTCGCGTGTGAAAGCTAATGTAGAAAAAGCAATCGGCGCGGACATCCTTTTCAGCAATCACCAGAAAGAAGGGTAACAGAGCATGGCACAAGGAACCATCGTCAAGGTCGCAGGCCCCCTGATCGTGGCGGAGCATATGGCCGACGCGCGTATGTACGACGTTGTACGCGTCAGTAAAAACCGTCTGGTTGGGGAGATCATCGAGCTGCGCGGCGACCGTGCCAGCATACAGGTCTACGAGGAAACCAGCGGCTTGGGCTATGGCGAGCCGGTAGAAAGCACCGGCGCGCCACTTTCTGTGGAACTGGGGCCGGGGTTGATCGAATCCATTTTCGACGGAATCCAGCGGCCGCTGACCAAGATACGCGATAAAGTTGGCGAACGGATTACACGCGGTGTGGAAGTACCCGCGCTGGATCGTGAAGTCCGCTGGAATTTCGAACCGCGCGTGGCGCCAGGCGACAAGGTGGTGGCGGGCGCAATCATCGGCGTGGTGAAGGAAAATACGGTGGTGGAGCATCGGATTATGGTGCCGTATGGCATATCCGGTAAAGTCACCGAAATCAACGCAGGGGAACATACCATTACCGATACGATCTGCAACGTTGTGGATGCCGAAGGGAAAACCCACGAGCTGACCATGATGCAGAAATGGCCGGTGCGTCGCGGCCGCCCATATAAAGAGAAGCGTTCGCCATCCGTGCCGATGGTGACCGGCCAGCGTGTAATCGACACGTTTTTCCCCATCGCCAGCGGCGGCGTCGCGGCGGTTCCCGGCCCCTTCGGCTCTGGTAAAACTGTTGTACAGCACCAGTTGGCCAAATGGGCGGACGCGGACATCATCGTATACGTGGGCTGTGGAGAGCGCGGCAACGAAATGACGGACGTTCTGATGGAGTTTCCGGAACTGCATGACCCGCGTACCGGCGAAAGCCTGATGAAACGAACCGTGCTGATCGCCAACACATCGGATATGCCTGTGGCGGCGCGTGAGGCATCTATTTACACCGGTATCACCATCGCGGAATATTTCCGGGATATGGGGTATAAGGTCGCCATCATGGCGGATTCCACCAGCCGCTGGGCAGAAGCGCTGCGCGAGATGAGCGGTCGTCTGGAAGAAATGCCGGGCGACGAAGGCTACCCAGCGTATCTGGCCAGCCGCATCGCGGAGTTTTACGAACGCGCGGGCGTGGTGAAATGCCTTGGACAGGATGGCCGCGAGGGCAGCATCAGCGCCATCGGCGCCGTGTCCCCTCCGGGCGGCGATATTTCCGAGCCGGTTTCGCAGGCAACGCTTCGGATTGTGAAAGTTTTCTGGGGGCTGAGCGCTCAACTGGCGTACAAGCGCCATTTCCCGGCGATCGACTGGCTGCAGTCCTACTCGCTGTATACCGATCACCTCGAGGACTGGTTCAACGACCATGTATCGCCGGAATGGAACGAGCTGCGCGCGCGGGCCATGCTGGTTTTGCAGGAAGAAAGCGAATTGCAGGAAATCGTACAGCTGGTCGGCATGGACGCGCTGAGCTGGAAGGATCGGTTGACCATGGAAGTCGCCCGTTCCATCCGCGAGGACTACCTGCACCAGAATGCGTTTGACGATGTGGATACTTACACCTCGCTGGATAAGCAGTATTTAATGCTCCGCCTGATTCTGGAGTATTACACCAAGGGCAGGCAGGCATTGGACGCCGGAGCAAACCTCAGCGATGTGATTAACCTGCCTGTACGGGAACGAATCGGCCGCAGCAAATACATCCCGGAGGACCAGAAAAAACAGTTTGCGGAAATTGAAAATGAACTGGCCGGCCAGATTGCCGCGATCTCCGAGAAAGGGGAACTCTAAGCGATGCTCAAGGAATACCGAACCATCAAAGAGGTCGTCGGCCCCCTGATGCTGGTAGACCAGGTGGAAGGCGTAACGTATAACGAACTGGTCGAAATCCGGCAGAAAAATGGGGAAATTCGACGCGGCAAGGTGCTGGAAGTGGATGGGGACCGTGCGCTGGTGCAGCTGTTTGAAAGCAGCAACGGCCTGCAAATCGAGACGGCAACCGCGCGTTTCCTGGGACACTCCATCGAGCTGGGCGTCAGCATGGATATGCTGGGCCGCGTGTTCGACGGGATGGGCAATCCCCGGGACGACGGCCCGGCGCTGATTCCGGACGAACGGAAGGATATCAACGGCGAACCGCTTAACCCTGCCGCCCGCGACTACCCCAATGAATTTATTCAAACGGGGATCAGCGCCATCGACGGATTAAACACGCTGGTGCGCGGCCAGAAATTACCGGTTTTCTCCGGAAACGGCCTGCCGCACGCCCAGCTGGCAACGCAAATTGCCCGCCAGGCGAAGGTGTTGGGCGCTAACGAAAAGTTTGCCGTGGTGTTCGGCGCGATCGGTATTACGTTTGAGGAAGCTGAGTATTTTATCAGTGACTTCCGGCGTACAGGCGCCATCGAACGTGCCGTGCTGTTTATGAATCTTGCCAACGATCCGGCGATTGAGCGTATCGCAACGCCGCGTATGGCGCTGACGGCGGCCGAATATCTGGCGTATGAAAAAGATATGCACGTGCTGGTCATTCTGACCGATATTACCAACTACGCGGAAGCCCTGCGCGAAGTATCCGCCGCGCGCAAGGAAGTGCCGGGCCGCCGCGGTTATCCCGGTTATCTGTATACCGACCTTGCGAGCATCTACGAACGCGCGGGCCGCGTGATCGGCAAAAAAGGATCGATCACGCAAATTCCGATCCTGACCATGCCGGAAGACGATAAAACCCACCCGATTCCAGACCTGACCGGCTATATCACCGAAGGGCAGATCATCCTGAGCCGGGAACTGTACCGCAAGGGGGTTCAGCCGCCCATCGACGTGCTGCCTTCCCTGAGCCGCTTGAAGGACAAGGGCATCGGCAAGGGGAAGACGCGCGAGGATCACGCTGCAACCATGAACCAGCTTTTCGCCGCCTATTCGCGCGGCAAAGATGCCAAAGAGCTGGCGGTCATTCTGGGCGACGCGGCGCTGACGGATGTGGATAAAAAATATGCCGCTTTTGCCGACGCGTTTGAGAAACAGTATGTATCGCAGGGGTATCAGGCAAACCGCTCAATTGAGGAGACCCTCAATATCGGCTGGGGTCTGCTGGCGATGCTGCCACGCAACGAGTTGAAGCGTATCCGCGACGACATGCTGGATAAGTACCTGCATGATAACACCATCGAAGAAAGCGGCGACAACGCCGGGGAGGCAGAATAATGCCAGCCGCGATGCGTGTGAACCCGACCCGCATGGAACTGACGCGCATCAAGCGGCGGCTGGTGACCGCGCGGCGGGGGCATAAACTGCTTAAGGACAAGCGCGATGAGATGGTTCGCCAGTTTATTCTGCTGGTACGGGAAAACGACCGCTTGCGCCGTGAGGTGGAAAAAGAACTGGGAACGGCGCTGGGTAACTTCGCCATGGCACGCGCCGTAACGGAGCCGCAGCTGATGGAAGAGGCCCTGTTATATCCTGCTCGAAGAGTGAGCGTGGACATGGGCATTCGCAGTGTGCTGAGCGTACGCGTTCCCGCCCTGACCGTGAAGGAAGAGGCGCAGCAAACGATGTTGAGCTATGGCCTGGCAGAGACATCCGCCCAGCTGGACGGTGCGATTGAAGGGCTGGCGGCGCTTTTACCCAAATTGATCCACCTTGCGGAAGTAGAGAAAGCATGCGACCTTCTGGCAGATGAAATAGAAAAAACACGCCGCCGTGTGAATGCGCTGGAATATGTGATGATTCCTCAGTTTGAGGAAACAATCCGTTTTATCACCATGAAGCTGGATGAAAACGAGCGCGGAAGCCTGACCCGCCTGATGAAAGTGAAGGACATGATACAGGAACGGGCGGAAAACGGATGATTTGGAACCATAAAGAGGGGAAGTGGAACAAAGCCGCTTCCCTTTTTTTACGTCGCGTGATATGCTGATGCACGAAAACAAAGGACTTGAAGCCGCAGATGCGGGATGATGGCCCGATCAACAGGAGGAAAGTATGATTCGCTTTGAGCACGTAACCAAAACATATGCCGGCGGTTCCGTCAAGGCCGTAGACGATCTGAACCTGGAAGTTGACGGGGGAAAGGTGTTCGGCTTCCTCGGCCCCAACGGCGCCGGGAAGACGACCACAATAAAAATGATGACCGGTATCCTCAACCCGGACGAGGGAAATATCCTGCTGGAAGACGTGGACTTGCTGAAGAACCCTATCGAAGCCAAGCGAAAATTCGGTTTTGTACCCGACAGCTTCGAGATGTTCGAACGCCTTACGGGAATGGATTATCTTAATTTCCTCGCCGACATGTACCAGGTGGGAAACCGGGAACGCAAAGAACATATCGAAAAGTATCTGGCAAAATATGATTTGAAGGATGCGATTCAACAGCCGATCCGCAGCTTCTCCCACGGAATGAAGCAGAAACTGCAAATCATCGGGTCACTGATTCATCAGCCGAGCATCTGGGTGCTGGATGAACCGATGGTGGGGTTGGACCCGGCCAGCATGCGCGAACTGAAAAATGAAATGCGGGAGTATTGCGATCAGGGCAAAACCGTATTCTTTTCCACGCATGTGCTGGACGTGGCGGAACGCCTTTGCGACGAAGTGGGAATCATCCGCCGCGGCAAGCTGATTGCGCAAGGCAAACCTGAAGAACTGATGAAGCAGGATCAGGCCAGCACGCTGGAGGATCTGTTCCTGAATCTTACGGAGAACGAGGAGGCATAACCCATGCTGCCATACCTTAGAATTCTGATCAAACAACGTATCGCGGCATGGAATCCTTCTACGTTTCTGGGCGGGAAACGTTCCAAAGTCAAGTCCATTCTCAGCTTTGCGTTGATTATGGTTTCCATGCTGATTCTCTACGCGATGCTGGTGGGGATTGAGTACCTGATGTTTGGGGCGTTCAGCCAGTTGGGTGAACCGGAAACCATGCTGGCGCTGACGGGCGTTCTATGCACGCTGATGACGGTCATCACCAGCTTCTTCTACATCATCAGCGAGCTTTTCTTTTCCAAGGATGTTACGCTGGTTTCCTCGCTGCCGATCTCTTCCCGGTCGCTGCTGACCGCGAAACTGATCCGTATCTGGCTGGGGGAAGCGGGGATTGCTCTGCTGATCTGCCTGCCGGTGGTGGTGCTGTACGGCATCAACCAGACGATGAACGTATGGTATTACCTGAAAGCGCTGCTGTTGGTTCCATTCATGCCGATGGTTCCGATTGCAGTGGTTACGCTGCTCTCCTTCGCGCTGATCCGTGTTTCGGCACTGTGGAAACGCCGCGAAGCGCTGACCGTTGTGATGAGCATGCTGTTTCTGGTGGCGTTCATGTGGGCGGACATGAAATTCTCCATGTCGTCCGCGTCGAACGACGACATGGGAGCCGCGGTATTGCAGCTGATTACCCGCCAGCGCCGCATACTGGATATGTTTGCGGGTCTATACCCGCCGATCAGATGGTTTGTGGTTGCGTTAACTCAGACGGACCTTGTGGCGGTCGGTGGCTGGCTCGGCTTTGCGGCGCTTAACGTGGCCGCAGTCGGCGCAATGGTTCTGATGCTGGGGGGAAGCTATCAGCGTTTGGCTATCCAGCAAAACGAGACGCTTACGCGGATGAACTCCACCGCAAAAAAACGCGTGGACCGCCATGGCATGCGCACCCAGTTCAGGGCGCTCTATCGCAGAGAAGTACGCGAAATTTTCACTGTGCCGATTTATGCCATGAACTGTCTGGCGGCGGCTGTGATGTATCCGGTGATCTTCGTCGCGATGATGCTCAGTTCCGGAAGCGGCGGAATGGACATGCAGCCTCTTTCGCAATTGATTACGCTGGTTCCCAATGGATTGATGATCGCGATTGCTACGGCGGTATTCGCCTTTACGGCAACCACCAGTATGGCGACGGGCACGGCGGTATCCCGCGAAGGAAAACGGCATGAGTTTTTCCGCACGCTGCCGGTGAAACCGCAAACGCAACTGCTGGCGAAGCTTATGATGGGGATTACGATCAATATGATCTGCTGTTTCCCGATGGTTGTGATTATCTTCATCATGCTGCCTTCGATCATTCCGGAATTGCTGATCGGCTTCCTCTGCTCCCTGCTGTTCTCCACCGCTTCAACGGTTGTGGAACTGATGGTGGATGTGGCGCATCCCCGGTTTGGATGGAAGAACGAAACGGAAGCCATTAAGCAGAACGGTATGGCGTCGTTGGGCATGTTCGGCTCCATGGGGTTCATCGCGGCCTGCGGCGGAGCGTTTTACGGGCTGAGTGTGTTGGGCGTAAGTCATATTCTCTCGCTGGTGCTGCTGTGCGCGGTCGCGCTGGTTTTGAACATTCTGTTCTTCCACAGGCTGATGGGGAAGGCTTCCCAGACCTACATTTTACAGGAAGTTCAAAATTAATTAAGAATATGTTACAATAATGCGTGCATTCTTCTCAAAGATATGTTATACTGTAAAAGAACTACTTTGAGAAGGAGTGCATGGCATGATCACCAAAGCACAGAGCAAGCGCTATGCGCCGCAACCTTCACTGGATAAAAAGCCTAAACTGTCGGCCATGGAGAGGGGCATGCTGCGCTGGTCCACGGCTGAACGCGGAGATAAGGTACTGGATGTTCACGTGGGCACCGGTCTGATGCTGGAATATCTGAACCGCAACATGGAATGCGAAATCTGCGGTATGTCCGAGGATATGGAAACGGTGCGGGCGGCCCGCTCCCGGTTGCGGAACGCGGATATCGTATATGGGTCACGGGAAGATATACCCTGGCGGGAAGGCACCTTCGACTCCGTGTATGTGAAGCAGATGATGGTGCCCATCTCCCGGCAGTCCATCAGTGAGGCGCTGCGGGTACTGAAACCGGGCGGACAGATGTTGGTTGGAATCAGGACGCTGCCTACGCCTCTGCGCCAGATGGCGGAACTGTTCCACACCGAAGCGGAAGACGAGCCTTTAAAGGCGCAAACCAGAGAAACTACCCTGTTGATGATGAAGGAGTTAGGTTGCACTCAGATAACCTGGCAACCGACTGATTTACTCAACGGCCTGTGCATTGGGTGGAAACAGATACCGCCTGATGCGGAAGAAGCATAAGAATAAGGCGTGATTGCAGAGAACCTGCAACCGCGCCTTATTTTTTCAAGTTGAGAACGGTTCCCTGAAACCTGCCGGGCCCATGTAACCTGGATATAATTAACATTTGCGGGAGGCGCTTGATTAATATATCAGGAAATCAGCGCTTTTCCAAGGCTTACAGCAAGCAGACTGAACAGAAGACTTAACACAATATAGGCAATCCCAATCCACGGCCTGCCATTACTCCAAAGGCCCGTTATTTCCAGCGCAAATGTGGAAAATGTCGTGAACCCTCCGCAGACGCCAACGCGCAGAAAGGCCATCAGGTCGGTATTGATGCCGTGATACTTTGCCGCTAACGCGGCGATGACGCCAATCACAAATGCCCCGGCAACGTTGATCAGCAATGTGATCAGCGGAAACCCGGATTTGTTTGTATAAGGAAGAAGCGTGAGTAAATAACGGCAAATCGTGCCGATAAAGCCACCGATACCAACAATCATACAGGTCCGCATGCAATCTCTCCCAAACTGTGAGCTGATACGCTCAGTTTTTCATAGAAGTCATCAGCTCAATGGCGGTTTAGGATTCAATCCATGGGAGAACCTCATTCCCGAAGTATTATAGACTTGTATTTTCTCGAATGTCAACGTCTGATAGGATCAATTCGGCAACGGCAGCCCGTCAGACGGCGATATGGCCGATCCGGGCAGAGCCGTAGAGTGTCGGCCACAAGTTGCGCTTAATCCTGTTGCGAGTCATGCGATGGTTTTTCGTGTTTTCCCGCGAGTGCCTTTTCAGATGGATTTGCGTCAGTGTTTTCCGTTTCTTTCTCCACTGTCTGCTCTTCCCCTGCAGCTACGCGGAGGTCCGCGCAGGTCAGCAGCATCAGTTCATCGCGTGTAACACTGGCGAGTCCGGCCAGCCGGTTGGCCTGCGCACTGAC
>Ga0183096_1001608_pt1 | contig 18515 bp, 19 predicted proteins | sample Biomet5_FD_127791 | JGI IMG/M metagenome (GOLD analysis project Ga0183096, IMG submission 127791) | Microbial communities from bioreactor (seeded with sewage sludge) at LBNL, California, USA - Biofuel metagenome 5 (version 2) (version 3) | ecosystem: Engineered > Bioreactor > Anaerobic >... | reverse complement strand
GACAGCAGTTTTTTCCGTTTCAGTATCTCCATCGCTTTCGTCAGGGCTTTATAGGTCCCTTTGCCCCGGCGGAAATCTGTCGCTTCCTCAAACCCCTCCACGCTGATGGCGGGAACAAAATTCTTGACGCGCAGCATTTCGTCTGTAAACGCCTCGTCAATCAGCGTGGCGTTGGTAAACGCCAGAAATGCGCATTCCGGATGCCGCTCGCAAAGCGTAATGATATCCTTTTTACGCACCAGCGGCTCTCCGCCGGAATAGATATAGAGGTAAACGCCCAGTTCCTTGCCCTGGCGGATGATGTCGTCAAGCTGCTCCAGACTCATGTTAAGCTTGTTGCCATATTCGGCCGCCCAGCATCCCGTGCAGTGCAGATTGCACGCCGATGTCGGGTCCATTAGTATCGTCCATGGCACATTACATTTCTCCTGCTCCTTTATTTTAACCTGATGCGGCCCACCGATCATGGTGTCATTAATCACCACACTGACAAGCAGCGACTTGATTACACCTTCATCAATATCCGTCCACAGGCTTTTGATCAGCTGGTACCAATTTGATTCGGGATTGGAAATAGATTCACGTATCATCTTTACCTGATTGGTGACTGAACCTCCCTTGTCATGCTTTTCAAGCCAATTGAGCAGTTTGGGGATATTTTTGTCCGGGTCCTTGCTGATATATGAAACCACCTGCTTAAGTCCAAAAGCTTTTATATCCTCGGTTAATGTTCTCTCTGCCATTCGTTCCAACCTCCTCCTTGTTTTTTCTCATTGTACTCACTTCCCCGTATAGATTCACCGGACAGATCAATCCTGCTTGTGGCGTTTTGGGACAATTCCATGCTTTTGTGACTTTTTTTCAGATCGAAACAAGCAAAATATCAACCATCAGTTGATATTTTCTACTATAATCAACAGCAGCTCCATTGTTTGCTTAAATCGCCGGAAGTATAATGAGGCCAGAGGTGAGGAAATGATGAACGATATCAACATTGGCGTCAAAATCGCTGTAAAGCGCAGGGAAAAGGGTGTTACGCAGGAGGAGTTGGCCGGTTTTTTGGGAGTATCCAAGGCGGCCGTCTCAAAATGGGAATCCGGCCAGAGCTACCCGGACATCACGTTGCTGCCCGTGCTTGCCACGTATTTCAATATGACTGTAGACGATCTGCTGGGCTACGCGCCGCAGATGACCAAAGATGATGTACAGCGTATGTACGCCCGGCTGTCCCGGGCCTTCGCGGAGACGCCGTTCGACGACGCTTACACACAGTGCCGGGAGTACTCTAAGAAATACTATTCCTGCTGGAACGTACAGCTACAAATCGGCATCCTGCTTGTCAACCATTCCCCACTGGCGCGAGAACGAATGAAGGCTATCTTTGAGGAAGCCATCCATATGTTCGAGCGCATAACCAGGGAATGTGACGATCCGGGCATTGCCCAGCAGGCTCTCTTCCTGCAAAGCTACTGTTATCTAGCACTGAATCAACCCGTGAATGCGATAGACTTGCTGGATGCCATGGAGGAACCATTGATGTCCCGCCGTCCGTTGCTCGCCAAGGCCTATCAAATGAAGGGTGACGTTAATAAGGCGAGGAGCCTTCTTCAGGGATACATCTATTCCAGCCTGATCGGCATCCTCGGCGTATTGCCAGACTTCATGGGGCTTTATATGGATGACCCCGCCAAAGCCGATGAAGGCTTTGACAAGATCACGGCAATGGGCGGAGTCTTCGAACTGGAAGATATGCATCCGGCGCTCTATATCACAGCCTATCTGGCGGCGGCGCAGGTATACACCATGCAGGGCCGCTCGGAAGAAGCATTGGATATGCTGGAGAAATTTGTCCGCCTGTTGGGCGCACCCGGGGTCTTTCCGCTAAAGCTGCACGGCAACGCCTTCTTCGATTCGCTTGACGAATTTTTGGACTCGCTCGATCTCGGCGTCTACCCGCCCCGCAGCGACGAGGTGATTAAACAGAGCGCAAAGGATAGCGTACTGCTCAGCCCCGTCTTCGTTTCTTTGAAAGAAAATCCTCGTTTTATTCGGCTTACTGAAAAATTAAATAATATTTAGGAGTGAAAAGCCATGGAATTTTTGAATCAATATCTGCCGTTTCTGATCCCGGTCGCGATACTGCAGCTTGCGCTGATGATTACGGCGCTGATCCATGTGCTGCGGCACAGCCATTACAAATGCGGAAACCGCGTTTTGTGGATCATCGTCGTCGTGGTTGTCAACATTATCGGCCCTATCCTCTATTTCATATTGGGACGGAGCGATGAATCATGAACGTGCTGGAACTCAATAACGTATCCAAAAGCTTTGGCAGTCTGAACGTGCTGCAGGGCTTAAGCTTCAGCGTGCCGCAAAGCTCGGTTTTCGGCTTCATCGGAAAAAACGGCGCGGGCAAAACCACCACGATGAAAATGATCCTCGGTTTTCTGCCGGTATCCGCAGGAAAAATCAGTGTTTGCGGCGAGCCGATAACCTTTGGCGCGACGCGCACCAACCGCCATATCGGCTACCTGCCCGATGTGCCGGAGTTCTACGGCTATATGCGTCCAAAGGAATACCTGAAGCTCTGCGGACAGGTCATCGGCCTTAATTCCGACGAGGTCACCCGCCAAACCGGCGATCTTCTGGCTTTGGTCGGATTGGATGGCGTCAACCGGAAGATATCCGGCTTCTCACGCGGTATGAAACAGAGATTGGGCATCGCACAAGCGCTTATCGGAGAGCCAAGGCTGCTGATCTGTGACGAACCCACATCCGCGCTGGATCCTATAGGCCGCAGGGAGATCCTCGATATCCTGCATCAAATCAAATGCCGCACGACCATCGTCTTCTCCACCCACATCCTTTCCGATGTGGAGCGGATCTGCGATACCATCGGCATCCTGGATAAAGGACATCTTGCGCTTCAGGGGCGTTTGGAGGAAATCCGCAACACTTACCGTCAGGATGGCGTACGCGTGGAACTGGCCAACGCCGGTGACATGGCACATATCTCTCAACGGCTTGCCGCGCTGTCCGGCGTAGACAACATTAAAACAGCTGGGAATACCGTCACCGTCCGTCTTCATACGGCCGAAAACGGCGCAAAGGTGCTGGAGGCTGTTGCCGCGACACATGTCCCCGTCATCCGTTACGAAATCCTTGAGCCGGTGCTGGAAGACGTATTTTTGGAGGTAACCCAATGAACGGGTATATAGCCTTTTTTAGAAAGGAACTGATGGAGCAACGGCGCACCTACAAGCTGCTCATTATGCTGGCAGCGTTCATCCTGTTCGGTATGATGAGCCCGCTGCTGGCCAGGCTGATGCCGGATATATTTGCATCCATGCAAATGGAAGGCATGTCGATCACCATCCCCGCTCCCACCTGGCTGGACGCGTATACGCAGTTTTTCAAAAACACCACACAGATGGGTACCGTCGTGTTATTGTTAGTGTTCTCAGGCGGCATGTCACAGGAACTTTCCAAAGGTACGCTGACGGGTACGTTAGCCAAAGGTCTGCCGCGTATCTCTGTCATACTTTCCAAATATACGGCGAGCCTAGCGCTCTGGACAGTCAGCCTCGCGCTATCCGCCGCCGTTAGTTACGGCTATACCGTGTATCTGTTCGGTGGACATCCCGCAGAGCATCTGCTGTTTTCTCTGCTTTGCCTGTGGCTGTTCGGCGCGTTTCTGTTGGCAGTGATGCTGCTGACGGGTACATTGCTTAAGGGCGGTTACAGCGGTCTGCTCTTAACCGCGGCCATGCTGGGCCTGTTGCTGTTGTTCACAATGCTGCCCGGCAGCCAGCGCTGGAACCCGGTCACGCTGGCATCCGTCAACGTCGGCTTGCTGGACGGCTCCGTATCTACGGCGGATATAATCCTTCCATTCTGGATTACGCTGGGCGCCTCGGCTCTTTGCCTGACGGGCGCGGCGCTGGCGTTCCGCAAAAAACAGCTTTAATTATAGAAATAAGCCCGCATACTCCGGCTTGAGCATCCCATGCAGCAGCTTTGGGGGAATCGCAAATACCGGTTCCCCCGTCATTCCTGATGCGATCTCATACTTCGCAAACGCAATATACAGCCGCCCGTCATGGATAAAGAACGACGTACGGGCGAATATCCCGGCGAATTCATCTGCGAAATAGCGTTCATCCCCGCTGATCTGCTCACGGATATAAGCGCTCAGCGCCTCCCGGTATCTGTTGGATGTAAACATGTCTTCCAGCGCCAGCCAGCGTTTTTGTTTGATGTCGATATTATAATATACCGTGTGCGGCAGCCCCACGCCGCCGTTATCCAGATCCGCCGTCACCCGCATTGAGAGTATGCCGCGCGTACTGTATGCTTCATAATCAGCATAGAAAACATATGGCCAAGGCGTAAATCCATCCCGCTTTGCTTCCTGCCATAGCGCCGCCGCTTCAAACTCTGCCGCCGCGCGCGCCGCGTCTACCTGCGCTTTTACACGGTTGTTCAGCGTCTGTTCCAGCGCTTTGTCTGCCAGACCCGAAACCACCGGCCGCCGGATATCCAACACGATCTCTTCATTTCCTCTGTTTTCTGTTTCTTCTATAATGCTGACGGATGGCTGCGCTGCAATTCCCATCAGCCGCCCCGGCAGGCTTTTGTCAGCGGCCAAAAAGCCTGCCGTCACCATAATCGCTGTTATCAGCCAAAAGCCTCGTTTTGTCATATCCTCCCCCAAAACATATCACTGTGCCTATTGGAATATACTCGATATGGGGGGGAAATATCATGACCGCATGGGAAAAAACGTTGCGTATCGTGTTATCCGTTCTGTTTGTCGCCATCGTGGCAGTGATGGCAGCGGCGTTCGTCGACACTTCATCGGATTGGTATCAGGCGCTTGTTCTGCCCGCCCTGCAGCCGCCGCCTATAGCTTTTTCCATCGCCTGGGGCATTATCTATCTGCTTTTTGCCGCGTCGCTGTCCATCGTCAGCATTAAATCCGGTGCCGGCCTGCAAAACGCATCAAGCAGCGCTACTCCAGACAGCAAGCCCAAAAGCACTGATCTCTTCTCCAAAAATAAAAGCACGCTGCTGCTCTATCTGGCCAGCGGCGTGCTGAACGTTTTATGGACCTATGTCTTCTTCACACTGGAAAACCCGGCAGGTGCACTCTTTGTTCTGATTGTCACCGTTATTGTCACAGCGCTTCTCATCGCAGATGCATTTTCTGTCAGTCAGGCAGCGGCCTGTTTTCTCGTGCCTTATCTCGTCTGGCTCTGTTTCGCGCTTTATCTAAACTACGAGATCGCTTTTTTAAACTAGAGCTGCTGATTGAGCTCGATATGAGCGCCATCCGGGCCGCGGAAATTAATGTAGCGCAGGCCTTTTTCAGATATCAGCGGCAGATAAATCGGCTCCTCTGTCTCAAATTCAATACCCTTTGCCTTGAGTTTTGCAATCATCGCGTCTATATCATCCACTGCCAATGAAATATGCTCGACAGGGCCGTCCTTTCTTTCAACATATACCGGCGCCTGTACCAATTCCAGAACGCACGAACCATTTTTTACAAAAGCTATCTTGGTAACGCCGTTATTCTCCGGGATCTCATTCCGGTGAAAACACTCAAAATCCAAAACATTGGTATAAAAATCAACTAACTTTTCGATATCCTTGCCAAACACACCAATGTGCGCAAGTCCTTTAATTGTTCCTTTGCTCATTGTCAACCCTCCAAAGCTGTTTTTTTTATTTTATCACTTTTTCATTTCCCTTAACAGACAATATTATAACATTCTCTTTTGAGCCTTGAGGGATGGTCATGAAATTGATATAATCTACATTGATATATAAGTTTTAATATGAGGAGATAACCGATGCGGGGAAAAATATTTAAATATGTATCCAACATTTCGTTTGGTCTGGGCGTTGTCCTGGCTGTCATCGTACTCTATATTTCCATTACCTCCCGAGCAGCCGGCGTTTGTCCAATCAGCGGCAATCTTGGTCTTATCATACCCGCCATTTTATTGCTGGCCATCGCCTTTGTTACCTCGTTTTTTGCCGAGAAGCCCAAAAAACAATCGCGTAGCGAGAATAAATTGCCCGAAGATAAAAAGTGAACTGATATTATTTAACATCACCAATATAAAACAACCGCAGCTCGTCAGAAGATGGTGCGGTCGTTTTATGGATAACGGCAATAATCATCGTATGCCGGGAATTGTCTTAATACGGTCAGCAGCCTGCAAAGGGACGCTAAACAAAAGCCAAAGAGGTCCTTCGTCCATCAGATTAACCATCTGTGCCATTACAGGTCATATCAATTCGCTTTTGTCAGCTCCTTTATGACAAGTTCAGTAATAACTCTAACCAGGTCTTTTTCATCCTTAATTGATGTTTCATTGAGTGATTTTGCCTCATTGACAGCGCTGCCGCCGCAATAACCATCCCCCAAATATCCATAATCGCTTTTTCCAAAAACGTTTTTTCTGACTTCAAACAGCTGATTGACCTGCTGCGGCGTTAATCCATGTTCTCCACCCAGCAATCTTGCATAAAGGATGATACCAGCAAAATGCTCCAGTGTCTCCATTTTGTAGTATGCGTCGAACAGATCTTTGCCTACAGTCAGCGCCCCATGATTGGATAATAATATCGCGTCGGTCGTCTTGATAATATTCTCAATTGAATTGGGAACTTCGTCTGTCGAAGGCGTCGCGTAATCCGATAGCGCTACATTGCCAATCGAAAAAATTACCTCCGGTAAGGCAATCTCTTTACACACCTGACGCGCAACAGCAAAGGCTGTTGCCTTTTGGGGGTGAGCATGGCAAACTGCATACACATCCGGGCGATTTCTATATACTGCCAGGTGCATTTTCATTTCCGACGACGGCTTACGATCTCCCGATAGGACTCTCCCGTTCATATCGACTCTGATCATATCCTCGGGTTTCATATATCCCTTCGATACGCCCGTGGGAGTGATAATAAGCTCATTTTCGGAAACCTTTACGCTGATATTCCCATCATTGGAAGCTACAAAGTTCCGATTGTACATCCTTCTTCCAATCTCAATAATGTCCTGCTTTTCTGAAATATATTCCATAACTTTCTCCATTTAAATTGCCGGTCATTAAACTAAAATTGTAGGCTGCCGTATTCCAGCAGCCTACAATACCCGCCATATTCCCGCTGCTTGATGCAGCCAAGAATACGCTCATGTTTATTTATCTCCGTTTACGATCGAAATCCATTTATCAACATTGTCCTTATCGATATAGAGGATTCCCGTATCAACAAACGCCGGAATATTCTGGCCTACGGACATCTCCCACATCATCAGAACGGCCATGGAACCCTGCATCTGAGGCATTGTCGAATAAGAGCACACTATCGTTCCATCTTTGATATACTGTAATATTTGCGCGAGGTTCTCAGCGCCTACAAATGTAATTTTTCCCTGTTTTCCGGCTTCTTCGATAGCTGCCGATATCCCTATCGGAGCTGCACCATCCACGCACAGATACCCGGCAAGATCCGGATTAGCTGCAATAACTGCTGCCGCCTGCTGCTGTGCCGTCTGAACATCATCGCTGGACGCGCCGCCATCAATGATCTGAATATCAGGATACTGCTTCAGAACCGCCATATGTGCATCATATCTCTCAATATGCGTCGCAGCCGTGGTCACGCCGTGCATAACGGCAACTTTACCTTTTCCGCCCAAAAGCTCAACCAGTTTCTTTGCTTCCAAAGTCGCCTGCTCGGCAAAATCATTACCGACTGAAGACAATCCGGATCCATCAACCACTGCGTCAAACAGCATCACCGGTATGCCCATATTCTGTATCTCTGCAATGATTGCTTTGCTGCCTTCATAGTCTACGGGGTCAAGCGCAATACCAGACGGCATCGTGGCCGCAGCTTGCTCCAATATCGTGTTCTGCTCTGTAACATCCGCGCTTGAAGGCGCACGATAGTCGACATTGACATTGACGCCCAGTTGTTCGCTAAGCACCTTGGCCTGTTGCTGAGCTCCCTGGTTAACCGCATCAAACCATTCATGAACGCATTTGGGGATGATCACAAAATTGAGGTCTTTTCCCGTTTCTGCAGTTTTGGCCGTGGTTCCCGCATCGGGCGCCACGCTTGTTTCATTTTCTGTGCCAGCGCTTGCGCTTGTTCCCTGTGATGCCACCGGAGTGGTGTCAGAGCCCATACTGCAAGCAGTCAGCCCAAAAGCAACAACGACTGCTAATAATAATGCAACGAGCTTTTTCATATCTTCTCCTCCAGAAAATATTTTCTTGCTGAAAATTCACCGAATCACTTCCCTGTATTCTCAGCTTGCTTGAAGTATAACAATCCATAATATATTTGTCAATAAATTTTGAAGAATTTTATAAATATAAATAAATATTCGTAAATATAATCTTTTTTATTTTTGTTTTAATAGGCTGACGCCTGCTATATCGAAGCAGAAGACGTCAGCCTATTAGTCGCCTTTGATAATCTTTTCAGTTTATTCGCCTTTGATCCTAATCTTTTTCTTTTCGCGAAGTATGCTCAGGATAGAAGGCAGCGCGATCGCAATAACGACCACAAATCCACTCACCGCTTCCTGCCAGTATACATTGACGCCAAACAGGACGATAACATTGGAAATCAAGCATATAATTGAAGCTCCAATCAATGCGCCAACCGGGCTGCCTACGCCGCCGGTCAGCAATACTCCGCCAATAACGCATGCCGCAATTGAATTCATCGGCCAGTTGTTACCCACAGACGCCTGAGCCGAGCCCAATCGGGCGACATATAGTATGCCCGCCAACGCTGATATAAAACCAACAATACCGAAAAGCAAAACTCTGATTGAATCGACTTTAATGCCCATTATTTTGGCTGCTTCACGACTGTTGCCAATTGCGTAAATATATCGTCCGGTCTTTGTCTTCCTTACAAAAAAGACAATACAGATCGCAACAATAACGGCTATGATGAAAGGAACCGGAATGTTTGCAATGTTTCCTTTTCCTAAAAAGTATATGCTATCCGGTATATTGGTAATAGCCTTGCCTTTTGTAATGACCAGAGTAATACCACTGTATACCGCCTGCATACCAATAGTGGTAACCATGGAATTCAGTCTAAGCCGCGTTACCAGTAAACCATTGATCAGACCGAAAATAATCCCCGAAATTAACCCAATTACCAATGAAACGAATGGATTCCAGCCAACCGCTGTCATTAACAATCCGCCAAACACACCCGATAATGTTGCAATCTTGCCTACCGACAAATCCAACTCACCAATCAATAACAGCAGCGATTGCGCGACCGCGACCATTCCAATAAATGCAATGTCCCTCAGCAACGACTGAATGTTAAACAATGTCAGGAAGTATGGCGAAAACGCTGTTGCGACAATCATCATCAGCACCAATACGCAGCCTATTATTACCGTACTGTTTTTACTGATGATCCCCATGATATCTTTCATTGTTTTTTTCTTAACGCCAACCGTCTTCACATCATTCATTTACTTTTCCTCCCTGTCTGCAACATTTAATCCTAAAATCGCGCCCAGAATTTCTTCTTTGTTTTCGTTATTATCCAATGTGCCGGCCACTCTGCCTTTATAAAGACAAATAATCCGGTTAGAGCATTTCATGACCTCATCCATCTCTGATGAAATCAATATAATGCCGATGCCTTGTTCGGCTAAACACTTCATAAGGAAATAAATTTCAACTTTAGCCCCAATATCAATACCTTTTGTTGGCTCGTCGAAGATCAGAATATTCGGGTTGCAGCACATCGATCGCCCAATAATCACCTTTTGCTGGTTCCCCCCGCTTAAAAACTTGATCTCCTTCTCAAGGCTTGGCGTTTTGATACCATAGGATGCCACGACTTCTTTTGCCAGAGTCCTCTCTTTTTTTCGCGATATCATCATTCCATTGCGTACTTGACGCAGCGCATTAATTGAGGCGTTTTCACGCACACTTAGGTTGGCAAGTATACCTTGGCTCCTTCTTTCCTCAGTCAGATAAAACATGCCATGATTAACGGAATAATTCGTATCTCCTATTTTCCACTTTTTCCCTTTGTATGTGATCTTCCCGGAATAGACGTTTCGGAAACCGAACACCCCCTGCATAAGCTCGCTTCGACCGGCCCCTACTAATCCGGCAAAACCAAGGATTTCACCTTTCTTTAATTCAAAACTGATATCTTCAAATCCATCGCCGGTAAGATGCTCCACTTTAAGCAACACCTCATCCTCAACTTTTTGAGAGAAGAAGACCTCTTTTTCGTTGAGAGACCGTCCAGTCATTTGGGTGACAACCCATGGTATATCAACATCGTTTATTGACGCGTCCGCAACTTTTTTCCCGTTACAAAAGACCGTAATGCGATCGCCGATCTCAAATACCTCATCGAGCTTGTGCGAAATGAAAATAATGGCCTTACCCTCATCCTTCAACTGTTTTACAATATTAAACAGTTTCTCTGAATCTGTTGTTGTCAAACTCGTTGTCGGTTCATCCAGCATTAACACATCATAACCCTCAAACGCCGTCGCTCTGGCGATCTGCAGCAACTGTCGCTGAGATACCGGTATGTCTTTGACTGCTGTCTCCGGTTCTACATCAATATTGAACCTTTCCAGGATGGGAATTGCCTTTTGACGCAGCTCTTTTTGGTTGATTACACCGTGAATGCCGGCCCTGTTAAAAGGAATAAAGAGATTCTCCGCCACTGTCATATGCTCAAAAAGGTCAATTTCCTGCGGCACGTAGGCAACCCTGTCAAACATCTTTCGATTTTTTGAAACTGATATTCCATTTATTTGTATTTTTCCCTGTTCCGGCTCATACACTCCAGTTAAGCATTTAATCAGTGTGCTTTTTCCTGCGCCGTTTTCTCCAACAATGCAGTGTATTTCCCCTCTATTAAATGAAATATCCACTGCGTCCAAGGCCACCACACCAGGAAAAATTTTCGTTATTTCTTGCGCTTCTAACACCTTCATATTTGTTTCATCAAGCCTCCTTGTGATTATTCGCAAGATAGTTTTGTGCCAAATAATAAATAATAATAAATATTCATAGCTTTTCGTAAGTTATGCGGCAATTATAGCATTCGTAAGTATGAAATGCAAGAGCTTACTTATTATTATTTTCAATAAGTTCTGATAGCGTAAATAAAAGAAAGAAAATGCTGTGGGACTGAACTAAAAAAGGTTAGGACTCTCCAAGTACTGAGATGATCTGTTGATGGCCAATATCTTTTGAGTTGCATTCTGCAACGATTCTGCCTTTCTTGATAAATAAAATCCTGTCGCACATACCCTCTAACTCGGCAAAATCAGAAGATACAACAATGATCCCTGCTCCTTTGCGCAACAGCTCATTAAATATGTTATATATCTCCACCTTTCCAGCAGTATCAATACCTTTCGTCGGCTCATCAAAGACATAGATACTGCAATTGGAAAACACGCATCGTGCAACCATGATCTTTTGCTTATTCCCACCGCTAAGACAAAAAACACGGTCATTGATATCACTAATTTTGATCCCCAGACGATCAACCATATCCCGGCTTTCCATTTTTTCTTTATTCAAAGAGATGAAATGGAATCTTGTTACTTTCCTAATATTACGAATCACGATATTCTTTGATATGGACATTTTGGGGAATAACCCCTGATCCTCGCGATTTTCTGGAATGTATCCGATATTTTGAAATAGTCTTCTCCTATGACTCTTTTTTCCTGTACTTCTTTCCGAAAAAAAGCGGATTTCACCCTCGCTGATCTTATCCAGACCGATAATAGCGCGTAAAAGGCTCGATCTTCCCGATCCTACCATCCCTGCAATGCCTATCATCTCGCCTCTCTTAAGGGAAAAGCTAATAGAATTCAAAAACAGGTTACTGATATTGTCAACCTCCAAGAGGACCTCTCTTTTTGTTACCGGTAATTTTGGGAAAGCTATGTTCACATCTTCTCCCAGTAAATATCCCGCGATGGTGTCGAGATTCGCTTCTCTATTATTGACCGTCTCCGCTATTTTCCCATCCTTGATGACAGATATCTTATCAGCAATCGTCAGCGCTTCGTTAATCTGATGCGTTATATATATAATCGCGACACCCTTATCTTTCATCTCGTTCAGGATCTCATAAACGATCTTCTTTTCCGAACCAGTTAACGAATCTGTCAATTCGTCAAGCATGATTATCTTTGGCTTGGATAATAGGATTCTTGCAAACTGTATCAGGTACTTCTCTGCAAGCGATAGTTTCGCGGCATTTCGTTGGGGTTCAGCATTGATGCCCAGCCGTTTAAGAATCGTTCCCGCTTCTTTAAGCATTTCTTCCCTGTCAAGTATGACATGGTTATATGTTGTTTCATTGCCAATAAACAGATTGTTCGCAATACTCAATTCATCAAAAATAAGAATATCCTGTGGGCATACGGCGATTCCGTATTTTTTGGCCTCATATGGCGACGTGATTTCAACTTTCTCTCCGTCCAGATAAATAGAGCCGGAATTCATTCGAATAATTCCGGCAATAATATTGATAAGGGTCGACTTACCCACGCCGTTTCCGCCAAGAATAGCATGAATCTCACCGGACGTAAATTCAATATTTATATTTTTCAGCACATCGGCATTGCCGTATGATTTACATACATCGCAAACCTTTAGCATGACTGCTCGTCACCTCTTACAGATGATGCTTTAATCTTATAAGAAGTAAATATTTTAACCCCATTCTCAAAAAAGTAGGATTTATATTCATCAGGAATGTTTTCGTTGGTAATCACCGCATCAACAATATTCAGCGGTCCAATCCGCATAAACGAAGTCTCATTAAACTTTGTATAATCGGCCGCGACAATCAGCTCTTTAGAGATTCCCTTGACCTTATTACAGATATACAATTCTGAAGAATCGTGTACAGTAAAACCACTCTTAAAATCCACTCCTCCAACTCCAATAAATGCCTTTGAAAAGAAAATATTTCCCATCGCTTGCATGAAAAGGTCGCCAGTCAAGTACATCATATTATGAGAAAGATCTCCCCCGGTTACAATAACCCGAGAATTTAGATTCTGTGCCATGATTCCTGCCACATAAAGATTGTTTGTAACCACATTGATGTTGGGTCTGTTGACCAATGCTCTTGCGATATAGTAGCATGTCGTCCCTTGGCCGATGAATACCCATTCATAGTCCTCAATCATATCCGCCGCTATCTGTCCAACATATTCTTTGTATTTGTTGTACTCAAGCCTGCTCCCAGCCAAATTATCCTGAAAAGTCTTTTGCTTAACATAATCCTCATTCAGCACAGCGCCCCCGTGCGTGCGGACAATGAAGTTTTCCTTTTCCAGTTCCTCCAGATCACTTCGGATGGTAACATCAGATACATTAAGCAAAGCGCTCAACGTACTGACATCAACTTGATCCCTGTCCAATAAAACCTCTTTTATTTTTGCTAACCGAGCTGCTTTAAACATACTATCTTCCCATATATAAGTATTGTAAGTATCCAATCAACATTGTATCTTCCGATACCACCAAAGATTATAATATATTATATCTTATCCAGCCACATCTTCCCATACCTGTTATCATTTTTTATATATATTCATTTAATATAATACTATTTATATATAAAATAAGAATATCTTCATGTTTTCTCTTTCCCGTATTTGTACAGATATCGATACCTTTCCGACTCCACAAATCCTGCCTGTATGGGTTTAAAGCAATTCCTGCCTGGTATGGACAGGTAAATACCGCAGGCCTTCTCCATTACTTTAGCCGTCAGAATGGCTTCATCCAAATTTCTCCCGCAAGCAACAGGCCCATGATTACGAATAATGACCCCGTTTTTATCCCCAATGGCCTTTGCCGTAGCCTCGCCAAGCTTAAAATGCTGTTCTGCGGGAACATATTCCGATGTCAGGGGGATCGAACCTCCAAGCAGTTGAGACATTTCTTCCACCAGGCACGGAACTTCCTCAAGTTCTGTTGCCGAGACAGCCATTGCCTTTGGTGTATGCGCATGAATGACAGCTTGTATATCCGAACGAGCACAATAAATCTGGCGATGAACCTCTTTTTCGGAAGTTGCATTTCTTTCCCCATCAATCTTGTTTCCTTCAAGGTCTATAACAACTATATCTTCAGGTTTCATCATATTATAGTTTACACGACTTGGCGTAAGCAATATATAATCGCCCTGTCGCATGCTGATATTACCCCATGTCCCCATAAAATAGCCGATCTGCTGCATAAGCAGACATGCATTGATAATTTCAGCCCTTTCATTTATGTACAAGAATTCTTCCTCCTATTTCTCCTGAATCAGCGACGACCGAATCTCCCAAGTTTCTGATAAGAGCTGATATGTCCTTTTATAAAGCTCATAATATCTCAGATATTTTTCATGATTTTTCATATTCGGCCGATACTTTTTATCGACTTCAACCGTTTTATCAACCGCTTCTTCGTAACTTTTATAAAATCCCTGAATAACCGCGTTGTTAATCACAACACCCTTTGCGCCCAGTTCATCTCCTTTTACTGTGATAATCTCTGTGCCAAGCGCGTCAGCAAACATCTGGCACCATGCCGCACTTTTTGCCCCTCCGCCGCAAACCGTTACTTTTTCTATCTCCAGCGGCATATGCTGATAGCAATCCAGCATCGCAAAGGCAACCCCCTCATACGTAGCCCTGACGATATCAGCAAGCGTATGTCTGACGCTGATTCCGGTATAGCTCGCCCTCGCTCTTGCATTGGTAAACGGCGCGCGCTCACCTCCGGCCAGAAGATATGGATGATACATTACGCCGTTGGAGCCAATCGGAACCTTTTCGATCAACTCCTCCATATATGCGTAAACATCTTTACCCTCTTTTTCCGCATCGATTTTTATCTGTGCACCCAACGTTCCCAGCATCCATTCCAAATTCGGAGTACCCGCCAGAGAAGCCATCAACCTCAGCCACCGGTCCTCCATAACATGGGTCACCGTCATTCCAGCTCTTATATCATCCTGGAGCGGCTTATCGATAACCATTTCATGTAACGCTGCTGTTCCGATAATCGAACAACAGCAACCCGTTTGTATTACGCCGCTGCCAAGCGCACAAGCGCTGACATCCATTGGTCCAGAAGAAACAACCACATTATTTGGCAATTCCAATTCTCTGGCTAATTCTTTGTCAACTGTGCTTATGTTTTCAGCCGCGGTCTTGATCGGCGCATATTTATCCCGATATGCTGAGAGTCCGCACAGACTAAAGGCTTCATCCAAGTAACAACGGCGCTGCTGATCTAGGAATATCAGGGACTGGTCTGTGGCATCCGTTGTTACAAGTCCGGTAAACTTGTAGAATAAATAATCTTTTAGATGCAGGATATATTTCGTTTTGTTCAGATTCTCTTTTTCATTCTGTTCCATCCATTTAACAATACCGTTCTGGTTCCCTGAAAAAATGCGAGTGCCGGTTCTCTTAAACAACTTATCGCAGGTTCCGTCTTTCACCCATTTTTCGACAATCCCGCCAGCTCTTCCATCACAAAAACAACAACCGTTACGAACTGGTTCACCATTCTCATCAATCATCCAAAGGCCATCACCCTGTGCGGTGATACCCAGACCTACAATATTCTTATTCGGAAAACTTGAGGTGATTGCTTTCACGCAAAGCTTAGCTTTTTCCCAGATTTCCTTCATATCTTCTTCATATTGATTCTCTTCGGGAAAAATTCCGGTTAATGGAAATGCCTTTTTCCCAATTTCATTTCCCCTTTCATCAAACAAAACTGCTTTTATGCCCGTTGTCCCCGAATCAATCCCAATAAAATAATTCTCCATTTGTATCCTCCCGCTATTATTAGTCAACCTTCTCTTGGAATACCCATCAGTTATTAAACCGTCTCATTCTGTAAAATGCGTCAATGGAGATAATCGCCAGCACCACTGCGCCTATGATGATATCATCCCAGTAAGAAGAAATTCCCAGCATGCTGATACTGAAGGATATTGTGCTGATAAATAAACCGCCGATGATTGTCCCCCCGACACCACCGCTGCCGCCATTCATGGACGTCCCGCCGATGACAGCTGCAGTAATAGAAGGCATGACCCAATTTCCACCAATATTCAACTGCGAGGAACCAATCCTCAGTATCATCAGCAAGCCTGCGATTGAACATAGTACGCCTGAAATCGCATAAGCGGACATTTTCAATGCCTTCGTATGAATTCCGACAATTTTTGCTGCTTTTTCGTTCCCTCCCAACGCATATAATCGAACGCCGAATTTTGTGAACTTCAAAACTCCAGCCAGAATAATTGCAATGATAATCATATAAATAGTGGCTAAGGGGATTATACCAAACAACGTTCCATTTCCAATAGCCATTACAGATTTTGTTATGCCCGTAACAGCCATTCCCTTAGTCGAAACATAGGTGATCCCTCTGAAAAGATAGCTTGTGCACAATGTGACAATGAAAGGAGTCAGATTAAGTCCACAAATAAACAGGCCGTTAATCATCCCCATCGCAGTACCGGTGGCCAGACATACAACCATAGCAATAAAAGGATTAATGCCTACTTTTGCCACCAGAATTGCAAAGACCATACTGCTAAGTCCGGATATGCTGGAGACAGACAAGTCAATACCGGCCGTCAGCAACACAATCGTTTGAGCGAAACCGATTATTATAATGGACGTGGATTGCCGGAAAAATGCCGAAATACTGTACTTTGTATAGAAATCACCCGTTATAAAATGAATAATCAATGTTATAAACAATGCCATCAACAATATAACGCCTGCAGACGATTTTAAAGACAATCTCAATGAATCAAAGAACTTATAAGTGAGTCCCGTTCCATTTGAACCTTTCTTCATCATCTTTCTCCTTAGTTTTTAAAAACCATTTTCATTATAACATTTATCTATTATGTGTCAATTTCTTTCGTTTACTTATTAGATATTCTTATTTTTTATGTTTAATGTTTAATGTTTCAAACATATTCGCATATCCATCAAAAAGAAAAATGATCCGTGATGTCAAGCATTGCCGTTGTTCAGCGTCTTTTTTGTTTGTAATACGTTCCTTCTTCCACAGTGCCTAGCTTCCGAATATCTAGCGTATCGTCATTGCAAAGTATTAATGTTGAATAAACTTTGGAGGCAAGTTTTATGCAGCCATCTTTTTTAAACCTTGCGCATAATTTTACCGTAATAACAAACAATAACAGCAAAACCAATCGCAACATTAAGGAGGATAGCTTATGAAAGCAACAGGTATCGTCAGGCGAATCGACGAACTTGGGAGAATTGTGATACCCAAAGAAATCAGGCGAACGCTTCGTATACGGGAAGGCGACCCGCTTGAGATATACACGGACCGGGAAGGCGGCATCATTCTAAAAAAATATTCACCCATCGGAGAATTGGCTGCGTTCGCTCAGGATTTTGCGGAAGCCCTGTCGGCCACGCTCGGTATGACCGCAGTCATCTCTGACCGGGATACCGTATTAGCAGCCGGCGGTGAGCATAAACGTGATTATTTTGAAAGGCCGGTCAGCAGTGCGCTGGAGGAAATTATTAATTCGCGCACAGTTCAACGAAAAGAAGGCGCCGGCACCGTTCCGCTGGTCAGCGGCGAGGATTCCGGGCTGACCAGTTCCCAAGTCATCGCGCCGATATCGATGGATGGTCAGCCAATTGGATCTGTTGCCATCATTTCGCGGGGCGAAGGCACTATAAGCGAAGTCGAGCAGAAGGCAGCGGAATCCGCGGCGGCGTTTCTGGGGCGGCAGATGGCCCAATAGGCTGGATTGGCCAAAAATCAGCTTGTTTGCGCACATTTTACGCAATCAAGTTGATTTTTTTTATCCCAAAAGGTAGAATCGAAGAAGTAACTTTGATAATCGGAGGGGCTTTTTGTGAGCAATACACTGGCTGAAAAAATATTAAAGGACCATTTGGTCACAGGAAAAATGGTGGCTGGGGAAGAAATCTCCATCAGGATAGACTATACGCTGACTCAGGATTCGACCGGCACAATGGCCTATCTGCAGTTTGAGGCAATGGGTGTGCCGCGCGTCAAAACCAAGCGGTCGGTGGCATATATAGACCATAATATGCTGCAGTCCGGCTTTGAGAACGCGGACGACCATAAGTATATCGAGACCGTCACAAAAAAGCACGGCGTCTACTGCAGCCGTCCGGGCAACGGCATCTGCCATCAGGTCAACCTGGAACGTTTCGGCGTGCCGGGCGCAACACTTTTGGGATCGGACAGCCACACCCCCACTGGCGGCGGCATCGGTATGATCGCCATCGGCGCGGGCGGGCTGGATGTGGCTGTCGCGATGGGCGGCGGCGCTTACTACATCCCCATGCCGAAAATACTTGGCGTGGAACTCAAAGGCAAGCTTTCGTTTGGCGTGTCCGCGAAGGACATCATCATTGAGGTGCG